>ENA-UOJL01000197-UOJL01000197.1-human-gut-metagenome-genome-assembly--contig:-P47-NODE-197-length-98435-cov-11.627628_pt1 | contig 98435 bp, 70 predicted proteins | sample MGYA00242347_ERZ723894 | MGnify/ENA metagenome assembly ERZ723894
TTACAAAGAGAGACTCTTGGGTTACAAACGGGACTCTCGCTCTACATTTCACCGGAGAAATATATTCCGGTAAATGGTGTGAAAATCCGTACTCTGAGTTATGATCCGGCAAAAATTGAGGTTGTTGTAAAGACTTCTGCGCCGGGAGAGCTTTCCCTGAAGATTGAGTTTGAGGGCTCTAAAGTACTTGGAGTAATTGGTGAAAGTACAAAAATAGGAAATGTAAACAATGACAAAATAATATCATCAGATAATAAAAACATGCAGCCAAATGAATCAGTACAGACTGGAAAAAATGGTCAGAAGAGTGAATTGGCGCAGGTGGAAGCGGAAAAAAATAATCAGGAAGCAGCATACCAGGCCATCTTCCAGCTGGATGTTCCAAACGCAAAGCTCTGGGATACAGAGCACCCGAATCTCTATACCTGTAAAGCAATTTTCGGTGAAGACGAAGTAACTGAAACTTTCGGAATCCGTGAATTGATCTGGAATCCTCAGGTAGGAATGACCATTAACGGAGAGCGTGTGATTCTTCGCGGTGCATGCTTTCATCACGATAATGGCGTGCTTGGTGCATGTACGTATCCGGAAGCAGAAGAACGTAAAATGCGTATTCTCAAAGAAAATGGATACAATGCAGTCCGCTCTGCACATTATCCTTGCTCTAAGGCACTTCTGGATGCCTGTGACCGTGTGGGAATGCTGATGATGGATGAATATGTAGATGTATGGTACATTCATAAGACTAAATATGATTATGCCGGACAGCTTGCTGACTGGTGGAAACAGGATTTAAAAGACATGGTTGACAAGGATTACAACCATCCAAGTGTGATTATGTACTCCACAGGAAATGAGGTTGCAGAGACTGCCCAGAAGAAGGGAATTGCCCTTACCGGTGATATGACAAACTATCTTCACAGCCTGGATTCCACCCGTCCTGTTACCTGCGGAATCAACATTTTCTTCAACTTCTTAAGCTCCATAGGACTTGGCGTTTACAGTGATGACAAGGCAGAAAAGAGCGCTGGAAATGCAGAGAAAAATGCCGCTCAGGCATCTGGAAAGAATGAGAAAAAAGTAGTTAAAAGTGGTGAAAAGACAGTAAATAAAGCCACAGAAAATGGAAAAAAAGGATTAGGCAGCACCAAGCCGGAAAAGAAGAAAAAGCCAGTAGGAAGCGAGTTCTATAATACTCTTGCCTGTCTGGTCGGAGACTACTTTATGAAGTGTGGTGCCACCCTTTATCCATGCGATTTAAGGACGAAGGATGCCTACGCAAACATGGATATCGCAGGTTATAATTACGGTATTTTCCGCTACAAACATGACCTGAAAAAGTACCCGAACCGTCTGATTCTGGGAAGTGAAACCTTCTGTAAGGATGCGTATAGTTTTTGGGAAATTGCCAAAAAAAACAAACGGATTATCGGTGATTTTGTGTGGGCAGGATGGGATTATATCGGAGAAGTCGGGGATGGTGCAGCAGAGTATTCTGACTATAAATTTGAAGATCCAGCCACGAGAATGACAGGTGGAAATGGTCGAATTGACCTGAATGGAAAGCCGCGTGCAGAGGCTGCATATACTCGAGTTGCTTTTGAAAGAGAGACAGGTCCGTTTATTGCAGTTGCTCCTGTTTACCAGAAAGAAAAGCTTCGTCTTACCGGCTGGCAGCTGACAAAGGCTCTGGAAAGCTGGGCATGGGATGGCTGTAACGGAGAACCGGCGAAGGTAGAAGTTTATGCAAGGGCTGCACAGGTTGAGCTGTTTATCAATGGCAAAAGTGCTGGTAAAAAGAAAGTGAAAAAATGCCGTGCAAACTTTAATATCACCTATCAGAATGGGGAGATAACGGCGGTTTCTTACGATGAAAACGGAAGAGAAATCAACCGTTATTCATTACATACAGCAGGAAAAGAAACGGTTCTTCAGGTGCGCCCAGAGGAGAAAACCGTGAAACCGGAGGGCCTTGCATTTATTCAACTGCAATACACAGATAGCAAGGGAATCTGGAAACCAATGGAGAAACATAACATAAAAGTAACAGTAGAAAATGGTGTCCTGAAGGGACTCGGAAGCCCGGCTCCTTATGTAAAAGGGAATTATACTGACCATACTGTGGCGACTTATTATGGTGAGGCAATGGCAGTTGTACAGGCAGATGGAAACGGACCGGTGAAGGTTACCGTGGCAGATGAAGAACGGTTTTATGTGGTGGAAATTCCATGTGAATGAAGTGAAAGACTTATGATTTAGGGTGGAAAAGAGGTTGAACAAATGAAGAAAAAAGGTTTTATCATAGGTGGAATCTGTCTTGCTGCTATAGTTGGTATTCTCGGTTACAATCATGAAGCAGTTCGTGTAGTTTTTCATAATGTATACTCTCCATCAGTGAAATTGGATGATTCTTCCAAATGGAATGGTGGAAAAGCTTATGAGAAGCTGCCATATTCTGAGGCTTCCGAAAGTGATTATCTGGATCTGTATGTGCCGGACAGTGAAGAACCTATGCCGTTGATCATATTGGTACATGGGGGCGGCTTCGTATACAATGACAGCCAGTCCCGTCAGGCGCAGCTGATGTACCGCTATTTCCGCGATCATGGATATGCATGTGCATCCGTTAACTATCGTCTTGCCCAGGAAGCAGCCTTTCCGGCAGGCGTGGAAGATGTGAAATCAGCGATCCGTTTTCTTCGTGCAAATGCAGAGAAATATGGATACGATCCGGAGCGTTTTGCAATCTGGGGAGAGTCAGCTGGGGGGTATTTATCAGTGATCTGTGGCGCTTCCAATGATGAGGAATTTAATAGTGTTCCATTTATCGGAGAAGATGAGAACCATCCTGTTTCCAGTGAAGTTCAGGTGATTCTGGACTATTACGGCTGTATGGAATTTGGAACTATGGAAGATGATTACAGGGAGCTGAGGATTCCAAAAATTGTCCGCTGGGCGGCCAGCCTGTGGCTTCAGGGGGCAATTAAAGATACCGGCTACGAGGATGTGGAATCTTATTGGATGCGCAAGGATGTAAAAGCTCTTACTGAGGATGAGAAAAACAATTACAGTCCATTATATTATATTGAGAAAAATCTTACGAAGGAAAACAGCCCGGATATATTGATCTGGCATGGTGATGCGGATTTAGATGTTCCGTATCTGCAGTCTGAGAGACTGAATGCGCTGCTTACAAGAACAGTTGGAGCAGATAAGGTGGAATTTAAGCTTTTTCATAATTATAAGCATGCGGCAGATCAGCTGTACAGTGATGAAAATCTGGGAATCCTGAAAGAATATCTGGATGAGAAATTTGCATAAGGGAAGTCGCATACATTAATATGAGCGTGATTACCGGAGAACCGGCAGACACATAAGCCGACAGAAACGAAGAAAATATCTGGCACAGGGCAGAATTGCCCCGTCAGATATTTTTTTGCCCTCAAATAAAAAGGTTTTAACAAAATCTGTCAAAACCTTGAAAAAGCTAAATAGGTTTGATATGCTGTCTATGTATATCTTTTGATGAGTTGTAAGTCATTGTTTACAGGTAATATTCTGTGCGGGTAAATTTTGCACAGAATTGCAGCACAAGGTGATCATTGTGCACTTAGTGAGCAGTGCTATTTTATATAGTAGGGAGAAACTATGAAAATAGAAAAAAAACTATGGATCACCCTGTTCGTATTTGGATTGTTTGCAATTGGTTTTTCAGGTTGGATATTCAGTCAGAGTACAGCCAGGGAAAAATTGCTCTGGGATAATACGATTAGGTTTGAAACAAAAGAACTGACAGATGGAGAAATCAAATCAGAGAATATTGCTCTGCCCGAAGACTTCGATGATCCCAGATCAATCTTATTTAAAACCACACACACCATTGCAGAAGTGTGGCTGGACGGAGAAAAAATATACGAATACGGAAATGAAGAAGATGCTCCCAGCTTTATGAAGTCACCGGGAAGCTGCTGGCACATTGTGAATATTCCGGAAGACAGCGCTGGTAAAAGTCTTGAGGTCAGAATTATTCCAGTATATGACAACTATTATGGAAATGAAGTCAGCATTGTATACGGAACACGAGGCAATTGCGTTCTGAAAATTTTAATGGACAGCTTTAAAACCCTGTTACTCAGCTGCGGGATCCTGTTTGCAAGCATCATCTGCCTGCTGCTTTATTTGGGAGCAGTGCGAAGAAAAAGAAGAGACAAGACAGAAACGAAGATAGAGGTCTTTTTAAACCTTGGATTTTTTTCATTGCTGATTGCAGTATGGACACTTGCACAATGTGGATTCCTGCAGTTTTTGATCCCGGATGGAAGGACCTTGTATTTTGTGGATTATTTTTCATTCTTCCTTTTCCCGGTACCCTTTAATTTCCTGCTATATGATATCTGCAAAAGCAGATATCACAAAGGCGCATTGATTTTTCCCATTCTTTATCTTGCGAATATGGCAGCTGATGTTCTGCTTCAGTGTACAGGAGTTATTGATATGTTCCGGCTGCTTCCCGCAACCCATGTTATCATGGCTGCCAATTCAGTTTACACAATTGCCCTTATTCTTTACGAGGCCAGAAAAGAAGGCAACGATGAAGCCAAGAAATTCCAGTATCCTATGTGTGTGCTCATAGTATTCGGAATGGCAGAAATGTTCCTTTATTATTTGAGGAAATTTCAACAGACATCCATTTTGCTTCCCATAGGAACCCTGCTGTTTATCATTATGCTGATCTGGATCCAGGTTTCCCAATATTACGATCAATACATCCAGAAACAAAAGGTGATCTATCTGCAGAAAATAGCCAACATGGATATGCTCACAGAGGCCATGAACCGAAACGCTTACGAGGACATGGTGAAATATCTGGAGGAAAGTGATATTAAACTTCGTACAACAGGTGTAGTTCTGTTTGATCTGGATAATCTGAAAGTGATCAATGACAATTTTGGGCATGAAAAGGGAGACGAAGCGCTGAAGCTATGCTATCAGTGTATCAGTCAGGCATTTCAGAATGTAAAGAACTGTTTTCGGATTGGCGGCGATGAGTTTGCATATGTATATCATAGCGATGAGAAGGATATGATTCCGGAACGGCTGAAGGCGCTGGAGCTGATTTTGAAAAAAACAGCGGAAACGAACAAGCTGGAGTATCCACTCAGCATGTCAGCCGGATATGCTTATTATCAGCCTGATATAGATTTTGACTTTAAGGATATTGTAAGACGAAGTGATACCATGCTGTACCGTCAGAAGCGCAGAAAGAAGGTGGCACGGTCAGCAGGTCTGGACAATCTGCTCTCCCGTATGAGTAAGCAGTCGACAGAGGAGATCACAGATGAGGTGATCCTGCAGGAGAAAAAGTTTCAGAGCATGTCTGTGGATGAGCTTTGCAGTGTGATCGATCTTCTTAGTCCGACTACAGATAATTACCCATATGTGGTTGACTTTCGGTCGGATTTTTATTACATAGCAAATCAGGCTCTTGAACGCTTCTGTATTCCCAAAAATAGTTTTCATAATGTAATTTCGAAGCATAAGGAATTTGTATATGCACCGGATTATGAAAAACTGAAAGCGGAATTTGATGATCTTCTGGAAACAGACCGCTGCACCCATAGCATGGAATATCGTTGGCTGGATCTGAAAAAAAAGCCGATCTGGATTCATTGCAAAGGGTATCTGGTCCGTGACGATAACATGAAACCTCTTTACATGATTGGTTGTGTGAACGAAATTGGAGAGAGGCAGAAGGCAGATAATGTAAGCGGGCTATTGGGAGAGTCTGGGTTCCGGGAGTATATGAACCAATTGGATACTCCTTTGGAAACAGGATATCTGCTTCGTATAGGAATTGATCATTTTAAGGAGATTAATGATAACTTCGGACAGGAGTACGGTGACTTTGTACTTAAGAAATCGGCGGAGTGTATTTCCGGCTGCATATCAGAAGGACAGAAGGTGTACAAGCTTGTGGCAGATGAATTTCTGATCCTGGATGTTTCTTCTGACGAAGCGAAGGATGCGGATAAGCTTTATGATAAAGTGAGAGAGGCAATAGACAGATTTATTGAAACCAATGAATTTAAAGTCATGTATACGGTTTCTGGAGGAATTGTGCCATTTGCGGCATTAAAGGGAAATCAGTGTTCAGAAGCATTGAAGCTGACGGATTTTGCCCTGAATGAGGCGAAGAAGCTGGGAAGAAACCGTTGTTATATATTTAATGGGGAAACCTACAGAAAATTTCTTCGGAAAAGGGAGATCACCCAGGAACTGCGGGAAGCTGTGATCAATGGATTTCAGGGCTTTACAGCTTTTTACCAGCCTGTATTTGCTGAAGACAAAAAAGTGCCTTATGGAGCAGAAGCTTTAATGCGTTTTACCTCTGAAAAATTCGGAATGATTTCACCGGCGGAGTTCATTCCCATTCTGGAAGAAACAGGTCTGATTATTCCTGCTGGCCGCTGGATGATGAAAGAGGCTATGGAAAAATGCAGTGAGATCCGGAAGATACTTCCAGGGTTCCGGATGAGTATTAATATTTCCCAGGTACAGGCTTCCAAGTCTGATGTGCTCCAGGATATCAGTGCAGAAATGAAAAGGGCAGGGCTGCCGCGGGTAGCGGTGATCGTGGAATTGACAGAGAGCGATCTTCTGGAACAAAATATAAATGAGAAGCATTTTCTCACAGAACTGAAGCGAATGGGAATCAGTCTGGCGCTGGATGACTTTGGAACCGGATACTCGAACTTCCATTATCTCAGTGAGCTGAAACCAGAGATTATTAAGGTTGACCGCTCTTTCACTGCGAAAGCATTTGCAGATGAACAGGAATATTATCTTCTGAATCAGTTTTGTACCATGATTCATAATCTGGATATGAAGATTTGTATTGAAGGTGTAGAAAGTGCCCAGGAATGGCTCAAAATCCGAAAGCTGTGCCTGGAATTCACCCAGGGATATTTCTGGGGAAAGCCTTGCGGGTATGAAGAGTTTGTGAGAAAATTTGTACAAGAGAAATAAGAGAAATTCGGTACAAAGTGTATAAAAATACTTTGTGCCGAATTCTTTTTTTATGTGTGCATAAAATAATCTGCTACAGCACATAAAATTAAAAAAATGTAAAATACAAACGTTTTTTAAATACATTTTAAAAACTTGAAAAAATATCAGTGATAGCAGTCAGAAAATGAGTGAGAAAATGGAAAAAAATGATAAGGATAATTTGATACTGGATATTGATGGAAATAAATTAGATAGATTTTGCAAATTGACGTTGCGTGGGATTTAACCTATAATGAAATTAGTTTTATGAGTGAAATGGGGGAAACTATGCGCGTTGATGAGGTCATGACAGAAATTATACAACGGTGCAGATTGTATGGGGCACAGAAGATAATTCTGTATGGATCCCGGGCAAAGGGAACTGCGACAGAGCGGAGCGATATTGACATTGCAGTGTCTGGAGTCGCTTCACACGAAATTCTTGATTTGCAGGAGAATTTAGAAGAGATTCCAACATTGTACACAATTGATCTGGTTGATCTTGATACTTGTCAGAATCAGCTGTTGTTGGAGGATATAAAACAATATGGACGAGAAATTTATAAGAAGATTTGAGTCGTTTAGAAATTCACTGGACTCTCTGGCGGAGGCGAAACAGCGTGATTTGTCAGATTCTTTTGTACTTAGTGGAACCAGTGCTAAATTCAGTATTACATTTGACTTGGCGTGGAAGGTTATGAAAGATATTCTAGTACAGTATTATGCAATAACTGGATTTGTCACTGGCTCACCAAGAGAAGTTCTCAGAGAATCATTTCAGGCGAATCTGATTACTGGTGATGAGTGGATGGATATGCTGAAAGTAAGAAATCAGCTTGCACACGACTATGATGGAGTGATTGTGAAAGAACATTGCGGGACAATTGTTCATGTGTATATTGATAAATTATATGATTTCAAAAAGGCTGTTGAAAAATTGCTGAAAGAATGATACATCGACCGGGGCATGCCCGGTCGGTTGTTTTTAGGGAGTTTGGGTTATGGCTAAGGTGTATTTTGTGAGGGAAGAGATTAGTATAGAGGTTCCGGTGGGAATCAGCGTGCTGGAGGCAGAGATTCGGGCGGGGCTTGCGCCGGATGCGCCTTGTGGGGGGCAGGGAACCTGCGGGAAATGTCTGGTGAAGGTGGATGGAAAGCCGGTGCTGGCGTGCCAGACAAAGGTGGAAAAAGACTGCCGGGTGGAGATCCCTGGAAAGAAAAAAAGGGGGAAGATTTTAGGCGAAGGTTTTTCCAGAAAGGTGAATTTCCAGCCGGAGCTGCAGGTGAAAACGGTGCGGCTGGAGAAGCCGGAGACTGGGGAAAAAAGGTCGGAGTGGGAGCGGCTGCTGGAGGCTGTTTATGAGAACCCTGAAACTGAAAAAGCTTCGCATACGATTCAGCGAAACATAAAAACAGATACAGAAATAGCTGGAAGTCTTTATAAAAAAAGAATCTCAGAGGCAGAATGGGACGTGATTTACATAGATGATGAAATTCTGGATTTGCAACCATGTTTCGCTTCACAGGATGCTTCAAAGGAAAGACAGGAAGATAATTATAAAGGAGTACACCCACTGTTGTTTACTGCGGCAATTGATCTTGGAACGACCACAATTGTGGGGTATCTTCTGGATGGAAGAACAGGGGAGACATTAGCTGTGGAGAGTAGAATGAATCCTCAGATGCAGTACGGTGGAGACGTGATCCAAAGAGCGAATTATGCGCTGGAACATGGAGAAGATGTGTTAAGTGCGTGTGTACGAAAGGTAATAAATGAAATACTGGAAAGCCTTAGTGTAAAAGCCCGAAAAGCCATTCCAATAGATATAGAAAATCGTAAAAACGAAGTAACAAATGAAAAGAAAGAAGCGAATGAACAGGCTGTCAATGGCAAGCTGGAAAGCGCTGAATGGATGCCTGGAGTGGAAGATATCTATCAGGTAAGTCTTGTTGGAAACACCTGCATGCACCATCTGTTTCTTGGAATTTCCCCGGCGTCTTTGGTGCATGCACCATACACCCCTGCAATCAGTAAGCCCCTTACCTTGCATGCTGCTGACTATGGTATTCGCATCCACCCAAAAGGTCAGCTTCTCCTTCTTCCAAATATCGCCGGTTACATAGGCGCAGACACCAGTGGATGTCTGCTGGCGCTTCGACAGGATTTGAAAGAAGAAGTAACATTAATGTTGGATATCGGAACCAATACGGAAATGATTCTTGGAAATAAATATGGCCTGGCAGCCTGCTCTGCGGCATCTGGCCCAGCTTTCGAAGGGGCGAAGATCCAATGCGGAATGAGGGGACTTCCGGGAGCTATTGACCATGTGAAATATGAGAATGGAAAATGGCAGTATACCACAATTGGCGGTGAGAAGCCTGTAGGCCTGTGCGGTTCCGGACTGATCGATCTGGTGGCAGAGCTTCTGCGGACTGGATTGATAGATGAAAATGGAATTCTTCACAGCGGGCAGGAAAGATCAGACACGTTTATGCTTGTGCCACCACAAGAAACTGGTTTTGCCCAATGTGGGCAGAATATGTCAGAGGATGAGCAAAGTGAGAAAATGGAGTGTCCACAGAGAAATGAAAAAAATGAGAGTGGGCAGTTGCGTGTTGAGAATGATTGTGGAGTCTATCTTACCCAGAAAGATATCGGTGAGGTTCAACTTGCCAAAGCAGCCATTGCAGCTGGAATCCGACTCTTATTGAAGAAAAGAAACATAGAAGAATCTCAGATCCAGACTGTATATCTGGCTGGTGGATTCGGCAATTATATGAATGCGGAAAATGCAGCCCGGATTGGTCTGATCCCGGAAAGCTTTGTGAAGAAAGTACAATGTGTGGGAAATATCGCCGGGGAAGGTGCTAAGATTGCATTGCTAAATAAGAATGAGCGTCATGAGATCGAAAGAGCGGTACAGAGCATTGAATTTCTGGAACTGGCGGCCTGCCCGGAATTTCAGGATTGTTTCGTAGATGAGCTGGGATTTGAAAGGTAAAGAGATTTCCGTGTTTATTACAGGAAATTTTAGTGCTGATTTTATAAAAATAGAAGCAAGATATAAAAATAGAAGACAGAGAATTATAAAATGTTTTTGCATATTGTTATCTGCGGATAATAATGATTTAAAAAGGATTAGAGACATGAATTTCAAAGACTTAAAACAACTATGCCTGTCCCATGGTTTCACCAACGTGGCACCCCTGGCCTGCGATACCATTGAACTAAAGCCAGAAGTACGTCAGATGTGCGCCTCCGATTCCTGTCACAAATACAACAAATGTTGGAGTTGTCCGCCCGACTGCGGAACCCTGGAGGAATGCGAACAAAGAGTAAGAAAGTATAAACTTGGAATCCTGGTACAGACAGTTGGTCAGTTGGAGGATTCCATGGATGGGGAAGGCATGATGCGCACAGAAGCCATGCATAAGGCTTCTTTTTACAGCCTGGAAAAAGATCTGCGGAAATTTTATCCGAACATGCTTCCCATAGGCGCAGGCTGCTGCACAAAATGCAAAACCTGTACCTGTCCGGACGCTCCCTGCCGCTTTCCGGACCAGGCCTTTTCCTCTATGGAAGCCTATGGAATGCTGGTCATGCAGGTTTGTCAGGCAAACCACCTGGACTATTATTATGGTCCTGGAAAGATTGCGTATACCAGCTGTTATTTATTAAAGTGAAACTGGGAAGATGAAATGCAGGTGGTTAGATATTTCGCAAAGAAAAGTTGTATATGTGAGTATTTTACGATGCTTTGCTCTGAAATCCTGCATATGCATTAAGCTGTGAAATTATTCACAGTAAGATAGTATAATCGAATGAGAAAATAACAGAAGAGGAATTTCCCCCAATTGATATAAAATGAATTTGTAAAAAGCAAGTCCATTTAGCGGAGGATTTGCAGCAGAGAGAACGAAACTGTTACAGCGTGCGGAGAAGATTGTGACAGAAAATTACAAGTTACTGGTCACGAAGTGAACGGTAACAATTACAATTTCATATTGGAGGGAAAATGCCATGATTATTATTGGTGAGAAGCTGAACGGATCCATTCCGTCAGTTGCAAAAGCCATTGCTGAGAAGGATGCGGACCTGATCAGAGAAAGAGCCAGAATGCAGGCAGAAGCGGGAGCCACATTTCTGGACGTATGCGCCTCAGTAGAAGAGGCTGTAGAAGTAGAAACCTTGAAATGGATGATCGACCTTGTACAGGAAGTGACAGATACACCAATCTGTGTGGACAGTCCAAGTGCAAGATCCTGTGTGGCAGCCATTCCATTTTGTAAAAGACCGGGACTTATTAACTCTGTTTCCCTTGAAGGAGACAAAATTGACACGATTTTTCCAGTGATCGCAGACACAGACTGGGAGTGCGTAGCCCTTCTCTGCGATAACGATGGAATTCCGGATTCCGTAGAGCGTCGTATGAAAATTTTCTTCGGAATTATGGAAAAAGCGAAACAGTACGGCATTGCACCAAGCCGTTTACATATTGACCCACTGGTTGTAACCCTGGGAACAGACCAGACTGCGCTGACTGTATTTGCAGACTGCTGCAGAAGAATCAAATACGAATATCCGGAAATCCATATCACCAGTGGACTTTCCAACATTTCCTTCGGACTTCCGGTGAGAAAAAATATTAACCAGGCATTTATGGTTCTTGCTATGAATGCTGGTATGGATAGTGCCATCGTAGATCCGACCAACAAAAACATGATTGGTATGATCTATGCAACAAACGCACTTCTGGAGCGTGATGAATACTGCCTGCAGTATATTGATAAATTCGGAAACAAAGCATCCGAGGAAGCCGCTCAGCCGGCTCCTGCATCTCCGCTTGATGAGAAAATGCAGAAGGTTTTCAAATTAACCCAGGATGGAAAAAATAAAGAAATCGGACAGGCTGTCCAGGAGGCACTTGATGCAGGATGTGATCCAACTGCAATCCTCAACGACGCCATGATCGGCGCCATGGCAGTTGTTGGCGATAACTTTAAGAAAGAGATTATTTTTGTACCACAGATGCTGGCTGCAGCCAGAGCCATGAAGGCTGGTGTGGAAGTACTGAAGCCATATCTTGCAACCGGAGAGGCCGGAAGCGCAGGAACCATCATTCTTGGAACGGTTGCCGGAGATCTTCATGACATTGGTAAAAATCTGGTTGGAATGATGTTCGAAAGTGCAGGCTTCGAAGTAATTGACCTTGGTGTTGATGTGCCGATCCAGACTTTTATTGATGAGGTAAATAAGCACAAAGAAGCAAGCATTGTAGCACTTTCCGCTCTTCTTACCACTACAATGCCGTCACTTCGTGACACAGTAGCGGCACTTCTTTCACAGCCATTCAGAAGCCGTATTAAGATTATGGTTGGCGGTGCGCCTATCAGCCAGGAATTTGCAGATGAGATCGGAGCAGACGCTTACACAGAGGATGCAGCTTCTGCGGCAGAGTGTGCAAAAAAATATGCGGAATCCGGATTCTGTGCAAAGGCAGCAGCCGGGGAATTTGACCAGGTTTCAGTAAAGGGCGAGGAAAGCGTAACTGCAGGTGCGGAAGACAAAGAGAAAAATATTGCGATGACTGATGCGCAGACAAAGTCAGAGCCGGATGCAGAAGAAACTCCGGAAGATGATTCCTACGAAACATCCGAAACCAATGGTACCTGGGTACGCAGACCGCTTCATGAGGCACCTCATTTTGTAAAGGATAAAGTGGATCTGAGCAAAATTCAGCTTCCAAAACCTGGTGAAGGCTACAAAGTAAATATGGAAGCTGCCAAAGAGAAATTCCGCAACTACTGGGTGCATAAGAACACGGGAAGACCGCTTATGTGCGTAATCGCAAGAAGACCTGAGGTGGAGCAGTACTCCGACGGAACACCTGTAGAGGGCGGTTATCTGGATCAGATCTGTCAGGGAAAATACTATAATATGCCGGAAGAACTGAAGTGGAAAGATATGGAGGACAAATACCAGAACCCTCAGAGAATTGTTGACCGCTATCGTTACTTCTGCCAGACACATGCATTTCTTGGAGAGAGCTTTCCGAATCTGAATATTGATTTTGGACCAGGCTCACTTGCTTCTTATCTTGGTTCTGAAATTGGGTTTAAAGAAGATACAGTATGGTTTAACAAATGTCTGGACGGCTGGGACGGTGTGCCGAAGCTGACCTTTGATCCGGAGAATAAATGGTTTAAGAAACATCTTCAGCTTGCAAAGGATTGTCAGGCACTTGCCGGAGATGACTTCTATGTGGATATGCCGGATCTTATGGAAAACATTGATGTTCTTGCCTCTCTTCGCGGAGCGCAGGATATTCTGTTTGATCTTCTGGATGAGCCGGAAATGATCGGGGAAAGAATCCAGGAGGTAACGGACATTTATTATGAATATTATGACCGTTTTTATGATGTTATCAAAGATGAAGAAGGCGGAAATGCATACACCGTATTCCAGATCTGGGGACCAGGCAGAACGGTGAAGCTTCAGTGCGATTTCTCAGCAATGATGTCACCGGAAGATTTCCGTAAATATATCCAGCCGTCCTTACGCAGTCAGTCTGAAAATGTGGATCATGTACTTTATCATCTGGATGGTCCGGCTGCAATTAAGCACATGGATGCGCTTATGGAAATTGAGGGAATTGATGCTCTTCAGTGGACCAGCGGTGATGCCGGTCCGGACGGAACCCTTCCGGATTGGGATGTGATCTATGATAAAGCAATTGCAGCAGGCAAATCCATCTGGGTAAAGGTATATTCCGGTGAGTTTGAAGACTGGATCCGCAACGTAGACCGAATTGTAAATAAATACGGCTCCCACAGCCTTTTCCTTCTTTTCCCGGAAATGTCCATGGAGCAGGCTGCATATCTTCTTGATTATGCAGACCGCAACTGGAGCGATGTGAAGGGAACTTTTGTAGAGTCTCTGGGACGCTGAAACATATGCAGTCTTATTGATGGAAGTAACCCATATTCAAATTAAGTTTGTTTTGTTAACTCCATAATAAAAACCAAAAAGCGCCGGCAGGTAAATCTGTCGGCGCTTTGCGTTGTCTGTATGAGATATACAACGTGCAATAATTCATATAAAACTAATAGGAATAATTATAATATTTGTGTAATTAGTACAAAAAACAATAAGAAAGTATAAAGTAACAGGAAGAAAATAGAAGAAAAAGTTTTTTTAAAAGATATAATTGAAATTAATACGCGGGGGAAACACAAAAATTGAATGGGGAAAAGAGGTATTTCAAACTATGAAACAGAAAGCTATGGATGTAAAACTTGTTGTAAGACCATTGATCGGTTGTCTGACACATACTCATTTCTGGGAGGGACCGTGCCGTGCCGGACGAAAAGAAGACATGACTGTAGAGGCAGAGACAAAGGTTGCTGATGAAACCTTCAAAAGCTCTGTAGAGGCCCTGAAGGACGTGATTAGCGAGGTTGAATTTAAAGAGGCATTGGATGTAAGATATAATGAATCCTTTGTTGTAGAAAAAGAAATGTTCGACAAGATCGGTGAAGATGTAGATGAAATTGACTGCTTCCTTTGCATGGGATGGAGAATTCCGAAGCTGGAACGCTACAGAAAACCGGTCATTATCTGGCAGAATGGAAATGAGGGCATTGATTTTGCAGCATATTGCCGCTCAATTGGTGTGGAAGCATACGTGGCAATGGATCTTCAGGATGTAAATGAAATCGCACATATTCTCTGGGTAAGAAAAGCAGTTCGCAATACAAGAGCACTTGTGCTGACCGCAGGTTCCCAGCCTACATTTGGAATTCAGAGCCTTATCCGTGATCCGGAGGTTCTTCGTCAGCGTTATGGATTTGAAGTGATCAAGCTTCCATTCACATCTATTTTCAAATATATGGATGAGATTACGGATGAAGAGGCAAAGCCAATTGCGGATAAGCTGATTGCTGGTTCTACAGATACTCAGGTAAATACCGACTGGTTTATCAATGACATTAAATATTATCTTGCAGCAAAGAAAATGATGGATATTTATGACTGCAATGCATTTTCCACAGCCTGTCATGAGCTTTGTACGACGGAAATTCCACAGAACCGTAAATTTACACCATGCATGTGTCATTCAATTATGAAGGATGAGGGAATTCCAAGCGGATGCGAGGAAGACTTGAATGCACTTATGGCAATGCTGATCATGCAATACGCTGCAAACCGTCCGGCCTTTATGGGAAATCCAAATCATGAGACAGATGAGCTGCTCAGGATCCATCATGCAGTTCCGGCACTTTGTATGAACGGATACGGAACAAAACCGCTGGAATACAAGCTGTGGGCATTTACCGGACAGGGCTTCGGCGGTAAGCTTCAGGTTGATTTTACACAGAACGAAGACGATTATATTACACTTGGTCGTTTCAATCCGGCAGGTGATACCATGTGCATTAAGAAAGGAAAAGTAATCCGTTCGGAATATGCCGAGACCTATTGCAGCCCGTATTACTATATCCAGATGGATGATGCAAGGGAGTTTATGCACAATCTGGCTGGCTTTGGACATCATCAGGTTTTGATTTTTGGTGATTATACCAGGTTGATCAAAAAAATTGCAAAGGTTATGGATTTCAATATCCTGGAAGGATGAGTTAGATGATCTATCTGAACAATGCGGCCACTTCCTGGCCCAAGCCTTCCTCTGTATGTGAAGCTGTACAGGCGTGTCTTATGGACACGCCTGCTTCGCAATTCCGGGGAGGAAGCGCAATTTTGAAAAAAGATACAGAAGAAAGGTGCAGGGAAAAGCTTGGAAAGCTGCTGGGCATCCATGCTCATGACCGGATCTTTTTTACCTCAGGTGCTACGGAAAGCCTGAACACAGTGCTGTGTGGACTGGATTACGGAGAAGAGGGGTGTGGAATCCTGGCAACCCAGACAGAACACAATAGTGTATTGCGCCCGCTTATGAATCAGCCGGTATTAAAGAAGCATCCTGTAACAATCATTTCCTGCCTGGAAAATGGAGCAGTTACTCGGAATGCGCTGGAAAAAGGTTTGGAAGAAGCTCTGGAAAACACAGGAAAAAATCCGTCAGCCCTTATTGTAAATCACTGTTCCAATGTGACCGGATATGTGCAGGATATGAAGCTGATTGGAAATTTTGCAAGAGAAAATAATCTGCTTCTGCTTGTTGATGTATCGCAAAGTGCAGGCTGTATTCCGGTGGATGCAGACAGCTGGAGGGCAGATGGGGTTATTTTTACAGGGCATAAAAGTCTTTTGGGAATACAAGGCACCGGGGGCTTTTTCATAAGAAAGGGGCTGGAGCTGAAGCCACTGAAGTATGGCGGCACAGGGCGGAACAGTCAACAGCTTACTTATGAAGACGGTGATTATGAGTATGAGGTCGGCACTCAGAATCTGCCGGGGATCAGGGCACTTCTTGCCGGTGTGGAATTCGTGCTGGAAACCGGCGTAGACAGGATACAGGAAAAAGAAGAAAGGATGATGAAGCTTTTGTATGAAGGGCTTGGAAAAATTCCGGGGGTACAGATATATGGCAGTTTTGCGGAATGTAAGGGACCTGTTATGAGCCTGAATTTTCAGGGGCTGAAGGCTTCCGATGCGGCATATATCCTGGAAAACGGTTATGAAATTACAGTGCGCGCCGGACTTCATTGTTCCCCCCTGATTCATGAGGCAATGGGAACAAAAAATAGTGGAACTGTGAGAGTGAGCGTTTCCTGGTTTACGAAAGAAGAGGAAATCCTTGCATTTCTGGAGGCAGCAGGCCAGATTGCAGTATCATTGAGAGGAGCCGATTAAATGAAAATTCTTGGAAAACAGCCGTCAAGAGAAAAGTGTGCAGAATCAGGCTGGTTCGCAACGGATTACCTTCTGGATGCGCCTATAGACAGAGCTTTTATATTAAGTCTGAGACCTCTGGGAAGTTTTGTGTATCTGGATATGCTGAAAGAGCCTTTTTTCAAAATAGAAAATGATTATTATATGATAAAGGGAGTGCAGGGAAAAGATTATTTCAGAATTGCAGTTCATGGGAAGCATGAGGATGAGCTGCAAAAGTTAGAAGAATTTTTGGATTCCGGTCCCCAAAAAGAATAAGTTACTGCTCGCTCCGTGTTACCGGTCACGGAGTGAACAATAACATAATCTTTAAGGCTGATTGCATGCAGAACCCAAGTCTGCTATACTGTGCTCATGAGATTATTACAGGGGGCAGAGTATGAGACTGGAACGAGACAACATTCCTCTTGATAAAGAATTTCCTTTTCAGATATCAGAAGTGGAGCTTAACCCTTCCAACAGTCATCCGGGAACCTGGCACTGGCACAGCTATTTTGAGATCACCTGGGTTCTGGAAGGAAAGGGAAACTATTTCGTCAATGGACAGGAATATACCATGGAAGAGAATGATATTATCATTTTCAATAATGTAGAGCCGCATGGCTGGAAGCTTCTGGGAGGCAGAATGAAGCTTTTGGTTATGATCTTTTCGCCGGAGTTTGTAGCAGAGAAGATCAGTACTTTTGATACGGAATATCTGCGGCCCTTTGTTGAGCGTGGAACTAATTTTAAGAACAGAGTGGGCCATGAAGAACCGGTGAATACGGAGATCCGTACCAGCATACAGGAGATTTACCAGGAATGGCAGGAGCGCAAGGAGGGCTATCCGCTTATGATTAAGGCGAATGTTCTGCGGATTCTGACCATGCTGATCCGGGCTTATCAGGATGAGACCAAGTCCGGTGAAATGCTTCGGGAAAAGAAAAATGCCATGAAACGTCTGGAGCAGGCTTTTACTTACATAAACGCTCATTATTGTGAGAAGATTACGCTGGAGGAGGTTGCAGCGTCTGTTTATATGAGCTCCAACTATTTCTCCTCCTATTTCCGTAAGTTCACCAACATCAGCTTCAGTGATTATGTGACACGTCTGCGTGTGAACCGGGCCCGGGAGCTGCTTCGGGAGGATGGGGCAAATGTGACTGAGATTGCCCTGGCATGTGGGTTCAATAATATTTCCAATTTTTACAGATTATATAAGAAGCATATGGGAAAGACTCCCGGATATGAGAAGAGTAAAAATAATTAAAATTCAGGAGCAGATAAGACATAGACCTTTTTCAGGCTGGCATGTTAGGATAAAAGCAGGAAGCTTTGTCCTGATGTGCCAGCTTTTTATGTAATGGAAAATTTCGTTGGAATTTATTATCACGCAAGAGGCTCTTTCAGACAGACAACGTAAAAAAAAGGGGATTGAAAAACGGAGGGAATGGAAAATGATCAAAACAGACAGGTATGTACAGACGGAAGCGGCAGGAATGTTATACCGGCTGATCCCGGTTACAGAGGAAATTATCCGCTGTGTAATTGGAAAAGAGGAGATTAAGGAAAACGACTCTCTTATTATTGAAAAAAAGGAATATCCGGCAGTTGAGTTTGCAGCAGAGGAACACGAAGAAAAGCTGGAATTAAAGACTGGAAAAGTTCTGGCCTCTCTGGAACTTTCATCTGGAAGAATAGAGTGGAAGCACGCGGACGGAACCAGGTGGTGCATACAGGATAAGGCAGATTTATCAAAAATTGATGTAGTGCGGTATACAACTGGAGGTGAGAAGCCGGTTATCAACCGTGTAAAAACAGTTGACGGTGAACGTAACTTTATCCAGAATCTGAAGCCGGAGAAGGTGCGCGACGGTTATCGTGCAAGGGTATTTTTCGACTGGAAAGAGGAGGAAGAGATTCACGGTCTTGGCCAGGCGGAGGAAGGAATTTACAATTATCGCGGACACAATCAGTATCTTTACCAGCACAATATGAGGATCCCAATGCCTCTGTTTGTTTCCACAGAAGGATATGGAGTGCTTTTTGACTGCTGTTCTTTGATGACTTTTAATGATGAGGGAAGGGAGTCTTACCTGTTTTTGGATACAGTGGATCAGATCGATTATTATTTCATGGGCGGCAATACCATGGATGGAATTATCCATGCTTATCGCTATTTGACAGGCAAGGCGCAGATGCTGCCGAAGTGGGCTTATGGTTATATCCAGTCCAAGGAGCAATATTATACTTCCAAAGAATTAGAGGAAATTGTACGCCATTACAGAGAAATCGGGGTTCCGCTGGATTGTGTGGTTCAGGACTGGAATACCTGGGATCCGGGCAACTGGGGGGAGAAGATTCTGGATCAGTCCCGTTATGGGGATAACAAGGAGTGCATGGAGCGGATTCATGAGATGCATGCCCACAGCATGGTCTCTGTATGGCCGAATATGAATGCCGGAGGAAAAAATCATCAGGAATTTTTTGATGCCGGATATCTTCTGTATGATTATGCAACCTATGATGCTTTTAATGAAAAAGCAAGAGAAATGTACTGGAAACAGGCGAAGGAGGGGCTGTTTGACCAGGGCTTTGATTCCTGGTGGTGTGACTCCACAGAGCCGTTTTCCGGTCCGGACTGGGGCGGTGCGGTGAAAAGAGAGCCCTGGGAGCGTTTCCAGCTGGTTGGAGGCGAGCACAAGAAATACCTGGATCCTGCTGTGGCCAACGCTTTTGCCCTGGAGCATGCAAAGGGAATTTATGAGAACCAGAGAAAGGCTCGGGAGGATATGCGTGTACTGAATTTGACACGTTCCGGTTATGCATCTGGTCAGAAGTATGCAGCTATGCTGTGGTCTGGAGATACCTGCGCGGACTGGAAGAATCTGAAGATCCAGATCGTAGAAGGTTTGAATATGGGACTGAGCGGTTATCCCTATTGGACCTTGGATATCGGAGCCTTTTTCACAGTTGCAGATAAGTGGCAGAACCGTGGATGCGGATGCAACACGGATCCGGAGCCCAAGTGGTTCTGGCAGGGAAAATATAATGAGGGTGTGAAAGATAAGGGATATTGTGAGCTTTATACACGCTGGCTTCAGATGGGAACATTTCTTCCTATGTTCCGGTCTCATGGTACAGATACGCCGAGAGAAATCTGGAATTTCGGGGAAAAGGGCACTATGTTCTATGATGCTATCGAGAAATTTATCAAGCTGAGATATCATTTTATGCCTTATATTTATTCGCTGGCAGGGGCGGTACATTTTGAGGATTATACCATTATGCGAAGCCTGTTGTTTGATTTCCCGGAGGACAGGGAGGTGCGAAAGGTGGAGAATGAGTTTATGTTTGGACCATCCCTGCTGATCTGTGCAGTTACGGAGCCTATGTATTATGGTCCGGAAAGTACCGTGCTTAACAGGGAAAAGACATGGGAGTGTTATCTGCCGGCTGGTACGATCTGGTACGATTACTGGACAAATGAGAAATATGAGGGTGGCCAGTATGTGAAGGTGGAGACACCTATTGACCGGATCCCGATTTTCGTGAAGGCGGGTGCGATCATTCCGGTGGCTGATGGGCTGGTTTATGCAGAGCAGGAGCCAGAGAAGCCGGTACAGATTATCGTTTATCCTGGGGCAGACGGAGAGTTTGTGCTGTATGAGGATGAAGGAAATAACTATAACTTTGAGAATGGGGCGTATGCGACGACCAGATTCCAGTGGAAGGATGCGGCAGGACAGCTGGTGAATGGGCGTAGAGAGGGCAGCTTCCCGGGAATGAGGGAAGCGGTTTATGAGACGGTGATTATAAAGTAGGATACTGCGGTACGGGAAGCGAAAGTGGAGAGAAGGAAAGATATATGGTTGTAGAGAGAAATAGGGCTGTATTTACTGAGGCTCCGACGGCTGTGCCAGATGGAAATGTGGATGTTTCAGGGGGCGGACGATGGAAAATCTGGCAGAATGCGGGGACGAAGATTGACGCGCCGATTTTGGGAAATGGAGATTTGCTGGCGGCAGTGGCCGGGGATGGGAGGTATCCACAGTTCTGGTTTACGACCAATGACTTCTGGCAAATGGAAAGTGCGGCGAACTGGGAATTCTTTCATGATAACAGTTCTGCCAAATGTGATCCGGCGGTAAGCGGCGGAAGCCCCAGACCGGTAGGGCGTATGGTGTTTGATATTCCTGCTATGGAGGGTGCCAGGTGGTATACGGAGCAGAAGTTTGCCACGGGAGAAACTATAACAATATTGACAAATTCCGCCGGAGAGAAATGTTCTCTGAAAAGCTGGGTGGCTGCAGATGAGAACATTCTTGTGGTAGAGTTTGAGAGTGAGACAGATCTGGATGTGGAATTTGATTTTTATTTTCCGGACGAAATAGGAAAAGGCTGCGAAAAAGCTGTGGATGTCTGGGGAAGCGGTGAGTTGGAGAATATCCAGAACGGAATGTTCGCTGGACTGGTGACGGGACGTCCGCTGCAGGTAAAGAAAACCGGCGGTGGGATTGTAAGTGGATACCGGCAGTTTTCAGATCATGTGGATATTCCAACTAAGGTTGGTTTTGCTGGGGGCTTTCTGAAGGAAACGAAAGTAATTGGCGGCGTTGAAAGTTTGGGTTCTTTAAAGAAAGAATCTATTATATCCACTGAGGAAAGTGGGAATAAATCAAATAAAGCGGTATTTACAGAACCTTCGGCGGGAAACGGTATTTTAAAGAATGTTGAGGCAGTTAAAGCATTTGGAAATACAGGGAAGCTAAGTGACAGAAGCACTCACAGAAAAATAAAAGCCGGTGAGCGGGCAACCTTCGTTCTGCCAGTGCGCTCCTGGGCGAAGTGCAGCAGACCTTATGAGTATGCCTTTTCCAGGGCAAGGTGGATAACGGAAGAAGATGTGGAAACTCTTCATGAACGGCACCTGGTATGGTGGAAAAAGTTTTGGAGTGTTTCCGAAATTTCTCTGGATGAGCCGGTGATCGAGCAGAGATATTATCTGTCAAAATATATGCTGGCAAGTGTATCACGGGATCCGGAATATCCGCCCAATATTCTGGGAATCAGTACTTTTGACCGTCCGGCATGGAATGGAAATTATAAGATTAATTATAACCATCAGTCTCCCTATCTGAATCTGATGGTCTCCGGACATTTCCAGCAGTCCGATCCTCACGATGCGCCTTATCTGAAACTGATGGAAATTTCAGATGAGATGTGTAAGCGGCTGCTTCACCATGAGGGACTTTATTATCCGCTGGGACTGGGACCTCACGGTCTGGTAAGTGAGGCCCTGCTTTTGCATATGAAATCCCCAGCCATTCACGGTGCTTTGAATATGATCTATCGTTATGGAATCACGGAGGATGAGGCGTATGCACAGAAGGTTTATCCTTATCTTCGCGGTGTGGCAGATTTCTGGGAAAAGGATCTGGTGTGCAGGGATGGCGTTTACCATGTAGTTGGAGATGGTATGCACGAGCGCACAGATGGGAACATCCGTGACAATGGCGTTCCGGAAGATCCGGTGAATACATTAGGTTATCTGAAAACCTTCTTTACCTGGATGCCGAGAATCAGTGAGGCACTTGATCTGGATGAGAAAAAGAGGGAAAAATGGCTGGAAATCGCAGAGAACCTGGCACCTTATCCAAAGGGGACAATTCGGGAGATTCAGGAGAATCCAACTCTTTGGAAAGAGGTGGATGTGAAGCTGGAGGATCTGCTTCCGGAAGAAATGCTGGACAAAGAGATTTATTATGATGAAGGTATCGGTGGCAAATGGTCTTTCCATTTTCCGGGAAATGTGATGCAGATATATCCGGGCAATGCAATTGGGCTTGGAAGTGCCCCGGAAGAGCTGGAAGTGGCGCGAAATACAGTGCAGATACATGCACTGGTGGAGAATGCGCTGGGAGAGCTGGAATACAGGAAGGCACTTGAAGAAGCAGAATTTGCAGATAAAGATAATGCAAATAACTTGCTGTTCAATAGCAATGGTGAATTAGAAAATGGCGAAGCTTACAGCAATGGAATGGAATCTGGTGGAGTAAAAAATCCTCATTTCTACAAGGCTGGTGCTTTTAATGCCTCTAACCTAAGCTGTCTGTTTTTCACTGCCGCAGTACGTGTAGGCTACGCTCCGGAAATCATCTGGAAAGAAATGCGCGATATGATCCTGAACCGGGGAATCCCAAACGGTTTTCTGAAGGAAAATCCTCATGGAATCGAGCAGCTGAACACCATCCCGGATGCCATCCAGGAGATGATGCTGCAAAGTTGCGAGGGCATGATCCGCATTTTCCCAGTATGGCCGAGAGCTGAGCATCCAAACGCCTTTTTCCGGAATTTCCGTGCCTGGGGAGGGCTTGAGGTAAGCGCTGCTTTGAAAGACGGTGAGGTAGAGCGGGTTAGCATACTCAGCCACAAAGGACACCCATGCAGAGTGGAAAACCCATGGCCAGGAAAATCTGTGAAGGTTTCCTATGAATACGGAAGACCGGATGAAGTGCACTTTGGAGAGTACTTAAATATAGAGCTGTATAAAGAAGAGCATGCAGAATTATTCCGGATCTAGAGCCTGTTTGAAAAATCATTCCCGCAATCTGTACGCCCCGCTTTGCGGTATATTTCACCCGAATTTGGTTGCTGTAGCCCGCTACGGCGCCCTCATCCGGGCGAAATCTCCCACAAATTGTGACGCACATCTTGCAGAAAGCCTTTTTCAAACACGCTCTAGAGCGTGTCAGAAGGCCGGCAGGGAACAATCCCTGTCGGCCTTCAAAGCTTTACCCCCGGAATTCCAACGGGCTTTTACCTGTATGTTTCTTAAAAATTCTGCTGAAATATCCCTGATCATGATAGCCGCACATTTCCCCGATCTGTTTCACGGACAGACCAGGCTCATGGACCAGAAGACGCTGGGCGTGGCTCATGCGCAGAGTGATCAGATATTTGGACGGGGTACAACCGTAGACCTGGCAGAAAATTTTGGTCAGGTAGCTGGGACTGTAGTTCATGTTATCTGCGATCAGGTTCAGATTAATGTCCTCGCTGTAGTTTTTTACAATGAAATCTTTCAGTAATGTGGCAATCTGAGTTGGTGTCATGGCAGCAGTCCGGGCATTAAACACCTCTTCGTAATCATTTCCGGCAATCTGAAATTCCTGTTTGATCTTGGAGAGAGCTTCTTTAAGCTCCTCTGAATCAACTGGCTTCAGCAGATAATCAGAAACCTTTAAAGTGATGGCCTTTTTTGCATATTCGAAATCTGAAAATCCACTGGTGATAATAAATTTAGTAAATGGAAACTGCTCCCTTACTTTTGTGAGCAGGGTGATTCCATCCATCACAGGCATACGGATATCCGTAATTACAAGATCAGGGCTGAGCTTTTCTACCAGAGCCAGAGCCTGATCGCCTGTTTGTGCAGTTCCTGCCACCAGAAAATCCGGATCCGCTTTCTGGATTTTCTGGACAAGATTTGTGAGCAGAAGTTCTTCATCCTCCGCAACGATGACAGTGTACGTCATACTGTTTTGATTCCTCCTTGCTTATTCACTTATGCAGTCAGTTTCATCTGCTGATTTATCTGTCTTGGAAAAATACCGTCCAATAGACACGATTCCGTGCCCATCAGCAGTATTTCCATATCTGAAAATAATGTCTCCTTTACAGAATATTTTCCATCTGAGATACACATTTATAGTTCCCAGCCCATTTATTTTTAGTTCCGGAAGTCCCGGATTCTGAATAGCTTTCATAATGTTGGCAGTGATCCTCTCTTTGGCTTCCTCTGTAAAGCCAGGACCGGAATCCGTTACTTCAATCTGCCAGCTTCCTTCCGTGACCACGCTGGTGATCGAAATGTTCCATGGCGGTGCACAGTTCGAACCATAGCGAATGGCATTTTCCACAATAGGCTGGATGATCAGCTTGGGGACTGGTTGGGAAAGAAGGCTTTCATCTACATGGATGCTGTAATTCAGGCTGGACTGATAACGGACCTTCATACAATACAGATATTTCTGTACATAATCCAGTTCATCCTTTAAAGTGACCGTTGTCTCTGTGGTATTGGTAATATAACGCATGATCCGGGAAAGATTCCGGCACATTTTTACCACGGTCTCAGAATCTCCGTTCTCTGCCAGAACTATAATGCTGGACAAGGTATTGTAGTAAAAATGAGGATTGATCTGTGTCTGCAAAGCCATGCTTCTGGCTTTCATTTCCTGCTCCTTAGCTTGATTCAGCTGCTCCATGGAATCCTTCAGATTGTCGCTCATCAGCTGAAAGGCCTGGTAGAGCTCTTCCAGTTCATTAACGGAAACCGGATATGCAGTCACCTTTTCCTGTCCAAGTGTATCCAGCTCCATGCGCTGAATAATATGCTTCAGGTGCTTTACCGGTTTTACGACTGAACGGGAAAGCCGGTAGGAAATAAAGATGGAGACTGTCAGAAACAGCGCAACAATTGCTGCAAGAATACGAAGCAGATTGTAAACCGGAGCCAGAACTACAGATTCCGGCTGAATTGTAAGATAGGTATAGCCGGTATAAGAGGACACGGCCTCTGCTGCATACTCTGTTTTTCCTGTAAGAGGACTGATAAAAGTGAGGGCTGAATCATCTCCCTTGGTAAGTTCATAGTAGGGCTGAAGTGCTGCTTTGTATTCCTGGGAAATATCGTAGGGATAGATCAGATCGCCATTGCTGTCAAAAACATAGATGCTGGCAGCATCTTCATGGTTCTTTTTTTTATAAGTGATGATACTTTTAAAAACAGATTTGCACTGCTTGGCTGTTTCAATCACACCCACGCCACGTTTATATTGATTATTAAAGGATCGGTACAGGGAAATAAACCACTGGTCATAGGTGGCTGTTTTTGTATATTCTCTGGTACAGTAGGGTGGAGTAAGGACTTTTTTTCCCTCCAGTTCACGGGCGGCCTCAATCCACTCATCCTTTGAGCCATCTGTTTTTTTTACCAAAGTTGAGATTCCGGCCTCCAGAACATATCCGGAAAAATCATAGAGATTTACCTGATCTGCCTTCAGCTCGGTTCCGGAAAGGGAAATAAACAAATCTGACATGGCAGAAAGCATATCGCTGGAAATATTTAAGTTGAAGGAATTGTCCAGAATGGTTTTAGACTGATTGCTGTAGTTAATGTTTACAGATACTGCATCCAGATTGCGGATCGCGGAATCTACCTGAGTCTGAAAGCTGGAATTGAGAGTGTTCATGGCACTGATCTGACTTTGCTTGAGCTGTCTGGAAACAAAAGCATAGAAAAAAACAGCAAAAGAAAAAAGAATCAGGCAGGCCAGACTGATATAGGCAAAAAAAAGCTTGGATTGTAAACTGCGTGATTTCATCTGGCGATACCTCCTGTAATTGTTTTGCCCGCGCTGCTGACTATATTATGAAAGCAGATGCAGAAATCCATGTTTGAAACATTAAAAATCAGTATATCATATTTGTGTAAAAAGTACAAATAAATGCTCGAAAACAGAGAAAATATATATAAGAATTGCGGATGACTTTTTGAAGAAACATAAGCTTATGTGAAAAAAGTATAATATGTGGTGAAAAAAGTACAAATTGAAAGTAAGAATATCCATGGATTAAAAAGCATCTGGCTGATAAAATAATATCATCAAAAGAACAGAGGAATCAGCGGAGATTCCTGAATGAGGTAAATGCCATTTTATTAAAAGGAGGATATGTAAATGAAAAGAAAGAGTTTTGTGGCAGTGGCTTGTGCAGCAGCAATGATCGCGTCCATGACAAGCGGACTTACCGTATTTGCAGAGGAGACTGCAGATTTTTCCGGTGAGGAGCTGAGTATTCTGGTATCAGCAGGCTGGATGGATAACAGATATGATGCAACAATCGAGCGTTTTGAAGATACTTATGGTGTAACAGTTGACCTTCAGACTATTCCGGCTGATCAGTATTCTGATCTTCTTCAGTCAAAATTAGCTACTGATTCCTGTGCAGATATTTTCTGGATTCAGTCCAACCCATTTGCAATCGAGTCTACAATCGTTGATCCAGAGAAATACTGTATTGATTTCACAGGAGCTTCCTGGGAAGATCTTATGCCGGAAGCAAGAAAAACATCCTGTGTATACAATGATAAATTATACGGACTTCAGATCTGGCACAATTCACCAGAATATGTAATGGTTTATAACAAAACATTATTCGAAGAGAATGGCTGGGAGATACCATCTACTTATGCAGAGCTGAAAGACCTTTGCGCTAAGATCGCAGAACAGGGAATCACTCCATGGTTTATGCCAGGCGCAGACGGATGGCAGCATCAGCTGGCATTCTTCCAGATCGGTGGTGTTTACGAAGAAGCTACACCAGGACTGTACGATGCTTTGAATACAAATCAGGCTACATTTGCTGACAATGAGAAAATGCTTGAGGTTCTGAACGAGTTCAAAGAGCTTTCCGATGCAGGATATTTCGGAGAGGACTGGATTGGAACTGACAGCACCAACCTTGGAAATGAATTTGGCGACAGAAACATTGCAATGGCTATGGCAAACTCCAGTTATATTCAGCAGATCAAAGATGACACAGGCACAGAGGATGAGTTCGGTATGTTCCTGATCCCACTTGGCGATAACACCTGGTATCCGACCAACCCGGCTGGACCTACTATGTTTGGCTACAAGGGAACAGAGCATGAGGATCTTGTAAAAGAATTTTTCAATTTTGTTACAACAACAGAGAGTCTTCAGGAAATCCTTGACAACTCTCCTGCATACACAAACGTTGATATGAATGATGATGCAATTGAGCAGCACTGGCTGCCAGAGGAAGAAGAGTTCCTTGCAACAGTAGATGACAGTAAGAAGAGCGTATCTGTTCTGCAGACCGGCACAAAATATACAAACGATTACTGGATGCAGTTTGGTCAGGACATGGTTGCATTCTGCCAGGGCGAAATGGAAGCAAATGACGTTCTTGCAAATATGGACACCAACCGTGCAGAGGCTGCCAAGACAGTTGGAGATGCAAACTGGAACTAAAGTATTTCGGTAAGAAATTGACATAATTATTTAAGCATAAGATATTTAATAAGGGTATATCTTCAGTGCGAAGGAGTGATTCCTTCGCACTGTTTGATAAAGGGGAGGTATCGCTTTTGAATAAGAAGAAAATTTATCCCCAGTGGTTTCTGATACTGCCGCTGGCTTTGTACATTATCTTTTTCCTGCTTCCCAGTATAATGGGTGTTGCATATTCATTCACTGACTGGAATTCAAGAAGTGTATTAAATGGTATTCATTTTGTCGGAATTGACAATTTTAAAGAGATTTTCACATCAAACAAAGATTACTTAAGCGGTATTGGAAATACATTGAAATTTACCATTATTTCCAACATTGTGAAGCTGATTCCGGCACTTCTGATTGCCATCATGCTTCAGGAAGGACTGAAAGGAAAGGGTCTTTACAGAACACTTTTGTATCTGCCGTCTATCCTTCCTTTTGTTATCATTGGTCTTGTATTCAAGTCCATTCTCAACTATAACAATGGTCTTTTAAATGCAATTCTGGATGGTCTGCATCTTGGAATCCTGAAACAGAAATGGCTTTCGGATCTTGGCGTTGTGTGGAAATCCATTTATGGTGTGGATGCATGGAGAGGTATTGGTTATGTAATGACGATTTTTCTTGCCGGTCTTAATACCATTCCGAGATCCTACTATGAGGCAGCTGAGATCGATGGGGCAAACTTCTGGCAGAGGCTTCGCTATGTGACACTTCCAATGCTCAGCGGCGCCATTATGATCAACCTGGTATTTGGTATTACCTACGGTCTGAAGGTGTTTGATATTGTTTACGTTCTCACAAACGGCGGCCCTGGACATGCAACAGAGGTTCTTACCACCTATGCATTCCAGCTTTATTCCAGGGGTCAGTACGGTATGTCTTCTGCTTTGAACAGTATTCTGCTTCTGATCACAGCAATTGCTGGTGTTGTAATTGTTAAAACTTTAGGAAAACAGGAGGTACAGCAATGACAAAGAAAAAAGTTCAGAATCTGCTGAAACATCTGGTCTGCATCCTGCTGTGCCTGACCGTTATCCTGCCTTTTTATATGGTAGTTATAAACTCTTTCAAGAGTAAAGGCGAGGCTTCCCGAATGAGTCTTGCCCTGCCGAAGGAATGGCTGTTTTCCAATTATACCGAGGTTATTGACAAAGGAAACTTGATCCAGGGATTTTCAAACAGTTTACTTTACGCACTGGTCGCAACCACTTTGGGGGTTGTGCTCTGTGCAATGGCTGCCTTTGTAATGTGCCGCAAGCGTACCAGATTAAATGTATTTTTATATTATTTCGTACTTTGCGGACTGTTTTTCCCGGTTAACTATGTAACATTGGTGAGAGTATTAAGCACTCTTCATCTGAACGATACGCGACAGGGAATTATTATGGTGTTTACAAGCGCCATGATTCCGTTCTGTGTGTTTACTATCCGCAACTTTGTGGTTTCTGTTCCGGTGGAACTGGATGAGGCAGCAGTCATTGATGGCGCAGGTCCTATCAGCCTGTTTTTTAAGATTATCATGCCTCTTCTGAAGCCAACTATGGTGACCTGTTTTATCCTGCAGTTCATGGGTGTGTGGAGCGATTTCCTGACTCCATTGTATCTGTCAAGCAAGAGTAAAATGTTCCCGATGACTATGGCTGTTTATCAGTTCTTTGGAAAAAATAAAAGCTACTGGAATTACATTTTTGCTGATATTGTACTTACCTGTATTCCGGTTGTAATCGTGTATATGATCGGACAGAAATATATTGTGGGCGGTATGACTTCCGGTGCGGTGAAAGAGTGATCTGGGGCGCGCAGCGAGGCTGCAAATTATAATTGAAATTCCTTCTAAACCGGGAATGGTTCTTTGAATGTTAGGATTTGGAGAGCTGTTTCCGGTATTTTTTTGCCTAAAAGGTGCCTACATTTGCCAGAATGCTGAAAAATAAGAAGAAATCTGTTATCTTTATCTGTGAAGAATTTTATTGTATGCAGTCTGCGGCTTCTGAGCTGCAAATTGCGGATTTTTCAGGAAATGATCCATGAAATGTGATAAAGTATCTGGAGAAAATGTAGGAGTGGGAAAATGATGAGGCATAAAATTGAGATAACAGCAGATGAAAAAATGTGGAACCGGATCAGCCAGATTCTCGCAGTTGTTCTGGTGCTACTTTCCGGAATTGATATTGTCCGGTTTGCAATTTTGGGAGATAAGACAGCATTTATTACATTCAGTATGATCGCGGTGGTTTTTATGCTGGTGGCGTATATGGCATGGAAAAGCAGAATGCCATTTTTATATCTGCTGATTGCAGTGACGGCTTTTGTTCTGTATTTTAATACCAATTTTTCTACCAGTACATATTATTTTAACTGGTTATTTCTGGCAGAGGCTATTGTAGCCACGCTGGGAGGAAGCCTGGGGACAACGGTGATGATCTGGAAAAAAATCCCTATGGGGCGTGTGGCAGTTTTACCGCTTGCGGCAGCAGTTCTGATACTGGCAGGATTTCTGGGATTTTGGAAAGTAAGGTATGATGCAGGACATGAAGCGCAGGGACAGGCTCGGGATGAGTTATGGGCAGTTCCGTCGAAATATGATGAGGAAGAACCAGAACAGGCTGGAACTGTGGAAGAAGTTGTATACGATACCAGGGCTTATGCCACTGATGGAAGAAGCGTGAAAAAGTCAGCTTATGTATATCTTCCATATGGTTACAGTAAGGAAAAAGAGTATAATATTCTGTATCTGATGCATGGAACTGGTGATGATGAAAAATACTGGCTGAAAACAAATCCATATAATAAAACCATGCTGGATAACATGATCGCAGATGGAGATATTGAGCCACTGATCGTGGTGACACCAACCTTTTATGTGGAAGATGACTGTGCAGATGATCTGGATCAGCTGACCTATTCTTTTGCAAAGGAGCTGCGAAATGATCTGATGCCTGAGATTGAATCCTCTTATTCTACATATGCAAAATCGGCAGATGATAAGGGATTTTCCAAGAGCCGGGATCACAGAGCCTTTGCTGGTTTGTCAAGAGGGGCGGTAACGATGTACCATTCCGTATTGTGCCAGAGCCTGGATTATTTTTCCTGGTTTGGGGCATTCAGCGGAAGCAGGACAGATAAGACTGCATTTGAAGACACCATTCAGACAGGCGATTTTGCAGAACTGCCAATTCATTATTTATATGTGGCAAGTGGCAACCTCGACTTCGCCCTGCCTGGACAGATTCAGGATTACCAGGCTCTGCTGGATATTGAACCCAGATTGCGGTCTGGTGTAAATACCTGTTTTGATGTATTTCCAATGCGGTATCATTCTATGGGAAACTGGCATCTGGCGCTGTATAATTTTTTACAGAAGATTTTCTAGAGCGTGTTTGAAAAAGGCTTTCTGCAAGATGTGCGTCACAATTTGTGGGAGATTTCGCTCGGATGAGGGCACCGTAGCGGACTACGGCAACCGAATTCGGGTGAAATATACCGCAAAGTGGGGCGTGCAGATTGCGGGAATGATTTTTCAAACAGGCTTTAGAGCCTGTTGCTGCGAACAGGAGAACAGCAATGCGCTTTTTGCACAGTTGGCGCGTGTTTTTTGGCAGGTTGCGTTTGGAATAGCGCAGCCTGCTTTTTATTTGGTAGAATTAAGCTGAGAAGCAGCATTCGGTTATGAGTAAGTAGCGAAGCGGACCTGGAATATCCGCTTGACATTAAAAGAAAATTATAGAAAATTTCAGGAGGAAATCATGAAGCAGTCATTTAACGAAAACTGGATTTGCTACAAAACAGGAGATAAAGAAAATGCATTTGCAGTAACTCTTCCGCATGATGCCATGCAGCTGGATGAGAGAAGCGAGACAAGTGCCGGCGGTGTGAATACAGGATGGTATGAGGCACAGGATTACACTTACGAGAAAACATTTATCCTTCCAGAGAAAGCGAAAGACGAGAAAGTGATCCTGGAATTTGAGGGCGTTTACCGTAAGGCAACTGTATATCTCAACGGCGAAAAAGTTGCATATCATTCTTATGGCTATCTTGGTTTCTATGTAGATGCAACAAAATATGTAAAATTCGGGGAAGAAAATGTGATCCGGGTGGAAGTGATCAATCACGATCAGCCTAATAGCCGCTGGTATTCCGGTACCGGAATTTACCGTCCGGTGTGGCTGTATATCGTGCCGAAGAAACATTTAAGATTTGACAGCGTGAAGATCACTACACTGGATTATAAGGAGCCGAAAATCCGCGTGGAGGCATGGCCGAATGCTGCCGGTGAGGTGAAAGTGGAAATTATGGAGAAACAGATTGTTACCAGAAAAGCTGTGGCTGGCGAAAGTGCAGACCAGACAGACGAGACCATAGAGCAGTGTATTGACGAAAATGCAGTACAACCAACCGTTCAAAATTCTGACAAAGCATCAGATAAGATCATCGCCTTGGAAATTCTCCAGGCAGATGGTAAATTTTCTAGAGAAATTGCTCTTCCGGGAGCAAACCTTTGGAGTCCGGAAGCACCGAATCTTTACACCTGTCGCGTAACCTTCGGCGAGGATATTCAGGAAGAAACCTTTGGAATCCGTGTAGTAAGCTGTACTCCGGAAGAGGGCTTCTGTATCAATGGAAAACGTGTCCTGTTAAAAGGTGGCTGTATCCATCACGATAACGGTCTTCTTGGTGCATGTGCGTATGAATTTGCAGAACGCCGTAAAATCCGCATTCTTCTGGACGCTGGCTATAATGCAATCCGTTCTGCACATAACCCATGTTCCAAAGCACTTCTTCGTGCCTGTGACGAAATGGGAATGCTTGTAATGGACGAATATATTGATGGCTGGTATATCCATAAAACAAAGTATGACTATGCAGATGAGATTCTGGATAACTACAGAAAAGACTTAAAAGATATGGTGGATAAGGACTATAATCATCCATCTGTGATCATGTATTCTACAGGAAATGAAGTGTCTGAGACTGCGCAGAAAAAAGGAATTGCCCTTACAAAATCCCTTACAGACAGACTTCATGAGCTGGATTCCACCCGTCCTGTAAGCTGCGGAATCAATATCTTTTTTAACTTCTTAAGCTCTATGGGATTTGGGGTGTACAGTGATAAAAAAGCAGATGAAGCTGCTGAGAATGCCAAGAAGAAAAAGGCTGTGGGAAGTGAATTTTATAACACGGTAGCCGGGATTTTTGGTGCCGGATTCATGAAAATAGGAGCAACTCTTTATCCTTGTGATGTGAAAACAAGAGATGCATATGCCAATATGGACGTGGCAGGATATAACTATGGAATCAAGCGTTACCATCATGACTTAAAGAAGTATCCCAAGCGAATTATTCTTGGAAGTGAAACCTTCTGTGCAGATGCCTACAGATTTATGCAGGAAGCAAAACGTGATAAGCGTATCATTGGTGATTTCGTCTGGGCTGCTCAGGATTATCTGGGTGAGGTTGGAATCGGCGCATGGGAATATAAGGATTATGCACCTCGTTTTGATGGTGGCTGTGGCTGGGTAAGTGCCGGATCCGGCCGGATTGATCTCACAGGAAAGCCTCTTGGCGAGATGGCATATACCAGAGTCGCCTTTGAACTGGAGGATCTGGCAATTGCAGTTATGCCGGTTGATCACACAAAGGATGCCCATTCTCCTTCTGCATGGAAAATGACCAATGCTATGGAAAGCTGGTCCTGGGAGGGCTGTGACGGAAATGCTGCAAAAGTAGAAGTTTACACCCGTGCAGATCATGTGAAGCTGTATATAAACGGTAAGTGTGTAGGCACTAAGAAGCCGAAAAATGACTGCAAGGTATTTTTTGATATAACCTATCAGAATGGAGAAATCAAGGCTGTTGCCTATGATGCAAATGACAATATAATTGCAGAAAGGACACTGACAACAGCTGGAAAAGAGACGATTCTTGTGGCAGAACCAGAGCTTACTCGTGTGAATGCAGACACCGATCTTTGCTATGTGAGAATGCGCTATACAGACGAAAATGGTCAGACAAAACCGCTGGTAAGAGGTCGAATCCAGCTTACAGTAGAAGGTGGCGAGCTTCTGGCATTTGGTAGCGCCTGCCCATATTATCCGGAAAGCTACCAGAGCAATGAGACAGATACTTATTATGGAGAAGCCTTGGCAATTATCCGTCCAGAGGTTGGAGCTGGTAAAGTAGTTGTGAAAGCTGAATCTAAGCTTGGAAATGCAGAGACAGAGATTGAAATATTAGATTGATTTAAAGTTCATATGCTTACCAGTTTTGCCAGAAACGGTTCCAAATTTGCCGAATTTTTCACAAATCCCATTCCTTTTGCTATAGTAAATCCAGCGGTTCAAACAGAACTGAAAGGACAGAGTAACTATCTGAAAAGTATGTGTTTATCTGTCAAAGGAAATTTATTAGGAGGAAAGGAAATATGAAAAAGCATACCGGGAAAATCTGGCGTGGTTTGGCAACAACTACAGCCTCACTTCTCACAATCACACTGGGCGGAAGCTCAATTGCAAATGCAAGAGTGGATTTCATTAATGCGACACTTGGAACCTCAAGCTACAAAATCGAGCAGGGAGATTCTGACTCTGATGGCATTTATTATGAATCTGAATTTGATAATGTAGAGGATCTGGTAAAGGCTAAAGAACAGCTGGCTGCTGAAATTTCTTCAGAAGGTTCCGTTTTATTCAAAAATACAGATCAGACCCTTCCACTTGACAAATCCAAAGAAGCTGTTACCCTCTGGGGCTTAAACAGCCATCTTCCGGGAACCGGCGGATTAATTGGTTCCTCTGTTGTGGCTGATTCAGAGAATGGTCAGATCGCTTATGGTATTGAAGAAGCTATGGATGAAAGAGGCTTCACAGTAAATGAAACCATGAAAGGCTTTTATGCAAGTGAAACCTGCGCACCATATTACAGAAAAGCTTCTTTCTTTGGAAATGAAGTTCCGGGCCATAGCCTTGTACCTGCTTTTTCCGCTTCTTATAATGAAGCAGATACATATACAGTAGGTGAGGCACCTGCTGAACTTTACACAGATGATATTCTGGAATCTGCTAAGGATACAACAGCAATTGTTGTTCTTTCCAGAGACAGTTCAGAGGCGTCTGACTACAGCACAAATATGAAGGATCCTAATGGGGACAGCTTCGACACCCCGATGTCTATCTCAGCTTACGAAAAAGAGATGATCCAGCTTGCAAAGGAAAATAGCAATGGCAAGGTGATCGTTTTGATCAACTCTGACGTTCCTATGGAAATCCAGGAACTGAAGGATGATCCGGAGATTGGAGCAATTCTTTGGACTGGACTTCCGGGAATGAATGGATTCCTTGGAGTATGTGATGTACTTTCTGGCGATGTGAATCCATCCGGTCATATTTCTGATACTTATGCCACAAGTTCTGTTTCTGCTCCGGCAATGACCAACTTTGGCCTTTATACTTATACTAATGCTTCCAATGCAGAATCTGGTGCAGAACTTACAGAAGCAGACAAGGGTGACTGGTATGTAGTAGAAACAGAAGGTATCTATATTGGTTATAAATATTATGAAACCCGTTACGAGGATACTGTTCTGGATCAGGGAAATGCAACCACCACAGAAGGCTCTTCTACTGGCAAAGCATGGAACTATGTAGATGAAGTAACTTATCCGTTTGGATATGGTTTATCTTATACAACCTTTACTCAGGAGCTGGAAAGTGTAGATGTAATATCTGGGGAAAAGGGACTTGCAAAAGTGAAGGTAACCAATACCGGTGACGTTGCCGGAAAAGATGTTGTCCAGCTTTATGTACAGACACCATATATAGAGGGCGGACTGGAGAAAGCTTCTATTCAGCTTCTTGATTTTGGAAAAACAGAGGTTCTTGAGCCTGGCGAATCACAGACTCTGGAAATTGAGTTCGCTCCGGAATATATGGCAAGTTATGATGAAAAAGCTGTAAAAGAAGATGGAACAGAGGGCGCATGGGTGCTGGATTCCGGTGATTATTATTTCACAATCGGAAACGGTGCGCATGAAGCATTAAACAATGTCTTGGCGGTAAAAACAGATTCCACAGACGATCTGATCACAATTACAGACGATGAAACAATTGAGCCGGAAAATGTAGTGACAGTTTCTCTTGGTGAAGATAAAGAGACTTATTCTGAAAACGTAGAGAATGCATTCCAGGATTGCGATATTAACAATCTGATCCCGGATACTGCTGAATACACTACACGTTCTGACTGGAGCAAGGGCTGGAAAGAAGTGGAAAGCATTACTCCAATAGAGGAAATGATGAAAGGTCTTACAAACTCCGCTTATGAGCTTACTGAGAACAATGACGAAGAAGTTGTCTGGGGAGCTGACAACGGATTAAGCACCGTTGATTTCCTCCAGTTTAATGAGGATGGAACTTTCGCAGGTGCACTTCCTCTGTCTGATGAAAAATGGGATCAGCTTATGGATCAGCTGACTTTGGAAGAGGCTGCCAACTTTATTGAAAAAGCAGGAGATAAAAACTTTGAGAAGCTGGATTCTATTTTCCTGCCAGAAGCAATCTGGTATGACGGACCGATCGGTTACAGCTACGACCAGATTGCAGGATATGCAACCCGCTGGAATGAATCCAACTCTTCCGAGCCGACTTATGTTTCTTCAGACAACGAATATGCTTCCTACTCTATGAGCTCCATGCCTACAGAACCTGTAGTTGCAGCAACATTCAATAAAGAACTTGTAGAGAGAGAAGGCGAGCTCTTTGGTGAAGACGGATTGTGGTCCAATGCCAACTCCATTGCAGCACCTGGTCTTAACATTCACCGTGCACCTTACTGCTCCAGAAATCATGAATATTATTCAGAAGATGCCATGCTTACCAACCTGTTGGGACAGGCTGTCTGCAAAGGCGGAAAATCCAAAGGTCTTATGATGATGCCGAAACACTATATCATGAATCATCAGGAGTTAAACCGTTCCGGTGTTTCCACATTTTTCACAGAGCAGGCTGCAAGGGAAAATGAACTCCGTGCATTCCAGGGAGCTATGGAAAATAACTATGCGCAGGGAATCATGACAGGCTTCAACCGTCTTGGAACTGTATATTCAGGAGCTTCCGAAGCTTCACAGGTGCAGGTTGCACGTAACGAGTGGGGATTTGAAGGCTGGATCGTAACAGATATGATCAACGGTGCTGATTACATGAACTGGAGAGATATTGTATTTGGCGGCGGTGGCGGATGTCTTACAACTTCCGCATATGAAAGCGCTAATATTGGTTCCATGACTTCAACTGAGAACCTAAAGCTGATTGCAAAGGACTCTGCTTTCCAGAAAAAGATGAAAGAAACAATTAAATATTTCGTATATAATACAGTTGCAAGTAATGATATGAATACAATTACAACCTCCACTAAATATATTCACGTTCTTACATGGTGGCAGATTGCCTTTATGGCAGCAGAGGTGGTATTTGGACTTCTGACACTTTTGTTTGCAGTTATGTACCTTCGAAATTCACTTCGCAAAAAGACAGTTTACGTGAAGGAGGACAAGTAATATGGGATATCTGAAAAATAAAACATTTGGTTTTTACTTAAGTTTTGTGGCTGCAATCCTTGCGCTGATCGGCTTTGTAATGTACCGCCAGGCAGGACATACAGAAGCTTATATTGAGGTTCTGCTGCTTGTAACAGTGGTTCTGCAGATTCTTGCGATGATCGTTTTGAAGGTGGCACCTGATTTTAAGTGGACAAGCCTTCTGCTTACTGCAAATGCAATTCTGACTGCAGCAGCACTTGTTAACAGTTTTTATACACAAGTTGATTTTATTGGATATGTGGTATCAGGACTTTATGAGTTTGCAACCATAAAAAAATTCATAATTTCAGCCGTACTTATGGCACTTTCCATGATTGCATATATTGTTTCCTCTTATTCTGGATTTCAGAAATGTACTTGTAAGGATGAGACAAAAGCTTGATTTATCTGCTGTAAAATATGGCACAAATTAATATTTACATGGTATAATGAAAAAGCCGGAATGCCCAAAAGGACTCCGGCTTTTGCCGTATACCATGGAGGATAACTATGATTACCATTGCTATTGTGGAAGATGATAAGAAAAGTGCAAAAATTCTTCAAGACTATATATTACGCTATTCAGAAGAAAAACAGGAACCGTTAGCTGTAGAATGCTTTGAAAACGGATTAAATTTTATCAGCGATTATAAAGCCAGCTGCGACATTGCTCTTATGGATATTGAAATGCCTCATATGAATGGTCTTGACACCGCCAGAAAACTGCGGGAATTTGATAGCCAGATTCCTCTTATTTTTATTACCAATATGGCGCAATATGCCATTAACGGATATGAAGTGCAGGCTCTTGATTTTATGGTAAAGCCTATTGAATATTTCAACTTTTCGCTGAAACTGGACAAAGCGATTCGAATCTGTAAAAAGCTTCATGGTTATCAGATATATGTTCCTTCTGAACAGGGAACTGTTAAAATTGATATTGCAGATCTGATTTATATTGAAAGTGCAAAGCATTATCTTTATCTTCATACTTCGAAAGAGACCTTTCGCCTGCGAAGCACAATGGGAGATTTTATAGCACAGCTTCCGACAGGTCGCTTCTCCTGTTGCAGCAAATCCTTTTGTGTAAATCTGGAATGGATTTCCCGCTATCAGGGAAACAGCGTGTTTGTAAATGGAAAGGAATTATCGATTTCCCGTTCTTATAAAAAAACTTTTATAGATCAAATGACAATGTACATTAACCGGGGAGGAAACTGACGTGGCAATTTATGAAATATTAGCTTCATCTACAAGTGAAATACAGGGAATTACCTGTTTTATCATCCAGCTTTTTATAGCGGAAGCTATGTTCTTTTTCCATCTAAAAAAAAGGAAACGCTTCTGGTTACGCCTGTTTGTAGGGGGAACTGCCTGTCTGCTTTTGGGAGTTACCCTTCCAATTATAATTGGTCAATATATAAGCGGAATTCGAACCTTTATTGTGCTTGTTTTTATGCAGCTTTACATGTGGTTTTGCTTCAGGCGTTCTTTTTTGGATATTTTATTTTGTACAATTGGAGCTTTTACTGTACAGAATCTTGGAAGCAATATTCAGGTGTTGCTTTGTATCGTGACCAAAACTTCTTTCAAGATGCTTTCCACGGAAATGGTCCTTGGATTTACCATTGTATATATTATTTGCTATCTTACCTGTGCAGCAAAAATAAAAAATTTTCCGAATATCAGCCAGAATAGAGTCCGTGTACTTTGGGTAGCCATTATTTCCTTATGTGTCTGCTGGCTCCTTCAAAGCTGGCTGATCAGTGAAAAGCTGGATATGGTTATGGCGTGCCGTGTTCCATTTGTATTCTGCTGTATTTTATCTCTTTTTATGCAGTTTGGGCTTCTGGAACAGTCCCGGCTTAATGAAGAAAATCTGGCTCTTGAGCAGTTAATAAAGGAAAATGCAAAACAGTATGAGTTGTCAAAGAAAACAGTTGAAATCATTAACATGAAATGTCATGATCTTAAGCACCGGATTCTGGAATTGGAACAAGCCGGAAATGCAGATCATGGCCAGCTGGAAGAAATACGTAAAGCAGTAGATATTTATGACGGGCTTGCGAAAACAGGCTGCCAGCCATTGGATATTATTCTTTCAGAAAAGAATCTTCTTTGTGAAAAATATCAAATTAAGTTTTCATATATGATTGATGGAGAGAAGCTTACTGGTATTAAATCGGGAGATATCGCTGCCATATTTGGAAATGCTTTAGATAACGCTATTGAATGTGCAGCGGAGCTGCCAGTTGAAAAAAGAATTATCAGCCTCATCGGATATGCGAGACAAGATGTGATGGGGATTCATATTGAGAATTATTGCGAGGATGAACTGGAATTTCGTAATGGGCTTCCGGTGAGTACCAAAGGAGATGATAATTATCATGGCTTTGGCATGAAAAGTATTCAATATGTGGTGGAAAAATATGGCGGAAATCTTGTGGCGAATTTGGAAGAAAAGATTTTTAGTGTAGATATTATTTTTCCAGTTCTAGATTAGAGCCTTTTTCAAACTGGGGAGGTGCCTTTTTTTGAACGCAGATATGCATTCCCCCGCTTCAAGTGCGCGGAGCACTAAGCGGCAGGTGAGGGGGGATGCTTCTGTCAGTGGGAGCCTTCAGCTCCTACTGACAGATCGCAAAGCGACTGCGTTCATAAGCAAGTAGCGAAACGGACCTGGAATGTCCGCTTTACTAATATACGAAAGCAATAAGTTAACTGGTAGTATTCCGGCGAATCAGCACCGGAGTGATCTGTTTGTGAATTGGCTTTTCCAGTGGCTTAGGCGCTCGCTTTTTTTGCTCTTCCATCTGCTGCACCAGAAGCTCCATGGCAGTCTGTGCAATAACATCAATTTGCTGACCGACAGTTGTGATCGGAAGGATTGATTCACTGGCAATTGGAGAATTATCAAAACCTATAATTTCGTAAGTAGGTGGTAGTTTACCATATTTCTGGAAAATTAAATTGAGAAACATATTGGCATAGGTATCATTCGCAAGAAAGATACCTTTTTTTTGATTCGGATACTTTTCTTCAATTCTTGTAAAGATACGTCTTATCACATTTAAAATCTTTTGATAAGAATTGCCGCTTACGCTTAGATCAATGTCATAAGGAACCTGATATTCTTTACATGTTTCCTCAAATGCACGTATACGATCATAAGCCGGGACTGTTTTTTCAACATTGGCATTGATATGAATCAATATATCACATTTATCACGAATTAACAGGGAGGTAGCCTGAAGGGAACCCATATAATTGTCAGTGGTAATGCTGCTGATATATTCTGCCTCTCGCTCAATGGCAATGACAGGAATCTGATAGGAAGCCAGTTTTTGGGATGACAGTGTATGGCTTAAAACAATAAGCCCCTCAATCTGATAGGAAAGAAGCTCTTCAATATACTGTTGTTCCTCTTCGGCACCGTGTTCACTGGAAAAAACAAGAAATTTGTAATGGTAGTTACTATAGCTTGAAAGAAGCTGTGTCAGCATTTCAGAGTAGTAATGCAAGTAGAGATTTGGAATAATGATTCCGATAAACTCACTTTTACCATTTGCCAGAACTTTTGCAAGTTTATTTTTTTTATAGCCAAGGGTATCAAGAGCCTGTGAAATCTTTTCCTGATTTTCAAGCGTAAGAGAATCGGGATGATTGAAATACCGTGATATTGTAGTTTTTGAAAAATGAGTATATTCTGCAATATCTGCAAATGTCACCTGTTTTTTTGCCATAAAAATTTAATCTCCTTATAAATAAATGAGAATAATATTGAGGAATCTTTTAATTACTGGGATTATATTATTTTTTTAGTATAGCAATTATTTAAAAAAAAGGCAATGATAAAATAACCGATTACGTAACCGGTTATTTTAGCTTGAAAAAGTGTTGACATATGAACTTGGATGTAGTAACATCGAGTTATAAAGTAACCGGTTACTTAACCGGTTCCAAGAATGGAAAAGGAAAGGAATGGAGGAGAAGTGCATGAAAAGAATGCAGAACCAAACAATGCCCGTGAAAAAGCAAACGTGGAGAGATAAGGCTACATATGTGAAGAAAAACTGGCAGTTATATCTTTTTTTCTTAATGCCAGGACTTTTACTGACAATCATTTTTAAGTATCTTCCTATGGGGGGACTTCTGATTGCATTTGAGGATTACAACGTAATCAAGGGAGTGCTTGGAAGTCCATGGGTTGGACTTGAATATTTCAGGCGGTTTTTATCTTCACCGGATTTTATGAACTACCTGCTGAATACACTAAAATTGAGTATTTATGGACTGCTGTGGGGCTTTCCGGTTCCGATCATTCTGGCATTGCTTTTAAATCGTATCCGCAGAACCGGAGTTAAGAAGAAAGTACAGCTTTTGGTCTATATGCCGAACTTTATATCTGTAATTGTACTTTGCGGTATGGTACGAATGCTGCTTTCTCCAGTCGGACCTCTGAATAAACTGTTAGGAATCAGTACAAACTGGATGACAATGCCATCTGCTTTCCGCACCATTTACATAGCAAGTGGAATCTGGCAGACAGCAGGCTGGGCCTCTATTATGTACACGGCTGCTTTATCCAATGCAAGCAAAGAACTGGAAGAAGCAGCTATTATGGATGGCGCAAATCTTCTGCAGCAGATCTGGTATGTGGAGCTTCCTGCAATCAAGAATATTATTGTAATTCAGTTTATTCTGCAGGCTGGAAATATTATGAGTATTGGATTCGAGAAAGCCTATGCATTACAGACAGATATGAACCTGCCGGCATCAGAAATTTTATCAACATATGTATACCGTATTGGTCTTTTGAACGGCGATTATGGTTATTCGACGGCTGTTGGTCTGTTTAATTCAGTAGTAAATGTAATTCTGTTAGTTTTTGTAAACTGGGTGGTAAAGAAGCTGAACGACGGAGAAGGATTATAGGAGGAAGCGAAGATGGAGAAAATAAAGAAAAAATATTCGAAGACAGACTGTCTTATCCTTGGAATTGGATTCCTGATTCTTGGACTGTTTGTACTTTCTATTGCAATTCCAATCGTGTATGTAGTGCTTGCCTCTTTTATGGATCCTACAGTTTTGAATAATCAGGGACTGAGTTTTCATATTAAGGACTGGACTTTGGATGCATATCGCAGAGTACTGGAAAATGAGATGATCTGGCGTGGATTCCTGAATTCTTTTCTGTATTCACTTGCATTTACAGCTATTTCTGTTTTTATAACATTGCTGGCAGCGTATCCATTGTCCAAGAAGGAATTTGTGGGAAGAAAATTTTTTAATCTTATTTTTCTGATCACAATGTTCTTTGGCGGTGGAATGATCCCGACTTTTATTTTAATCAATCAGCTGCATATGGTAAATACAGTCTGGGCAGTTTTGATTCCTGGAGCATTTAATGTATGGAATATGATCCTTGCAAGAACATACTACCAGTCAATCCCGGCAGAATTAAGAGAAGCTTCCGCAATTGACGGAGCCAATGAGATCCAGCATTTCTTCAAAATCATGATGCCGGTATGCAAGCCAATCATTGCAGTACTTGCACTGTGGTCATTCGTAGGAATGTGGAACAGCTATTTTGATGCAATGATTTATCTGAATGATGCAAATCTTCAGCCTCTGCAGTTAGTACTTCGTTCCATTCTGGTACAGAATACTCCGCAGCCAGGTATGATTGCAGATATTCAGAGTACTGCTGAAATGGCAAAGGTAGCGGAACAGCTGAAATATGCAACTATTGTAGTATCAAGCTTACCGCTTTTAGTAATGTACCCATTCTTCCAGAAGTATTTTGATCAGGGAATTATGGTCGGATCAGTAAAAGGCTGATAAGAAAGGAACGATACAGATATGAAGAAAAACAGAGTAAAAGGTTTACTTGCACTTGGACTTTCTTTGACGATGATGATAAGTACGGCAGGGTGTGGAAAAGAGCAGCAGCTTAATGCGGAGATCAACCCGGACACACCAGTATCTGAGGTACAGTTTCCATTAAAGGAAACAGAGGAGCTTTCTTTTATTACAAGTGCACCGGCTACTTCCACACAGGATCCCAATGAAAGAGTGATTTTCCAGCGACTGGAAGAACAGACAAATGTTCATATTGACTGGACCTGTTTTGTATCCGATCAGTTTTCAGATAAAAAGAATCTGGCTCTGGCTCAGTTTGGAAATCTGCCGGATGGTCTGTTTAATGCAGGTATGAGTGATTATGACCTGCTGCGTTATGCCAAGCAGGGAATTATTATTCCATTGGAAAATCTGATTGACAAATATATGCCGAATCTTCAGGCTGTGTTTGAAAAATACCCAGAGTACAGGACTATGTGTACAGCACCGGATGGACATATCTATTCTTTCCCGTGGATTGAACAGCTTGGTGCAGGAAAAGAAGCAATTCAGGCGATTGGAGATATTCCATATATTAATAAAAAATGGCTTGACTACCTTGGACTTGAGATTCCTACAACAACAGACGAACTGGAACAGGTACTGATTCAGTTCCGCGATCATGCAGAAGAACTGGAGAAAGAATTTTCCATTGAAGGTGATGTAATTCCAATGTCCTTTATTATCAATAACGGAGATCAGGATCCGGCGATTTTAATAAACGGATTTGGAGAGGGTTACGGAGACACAGGAGATCATTTCGCGGTAACAGATGAAGGAAAAGTAATTTATACAACTGTTCAGGAAGGCTACAAGGAAGGAATTGAATGGCTTCATAAACTGGTGACAGAAGATCTTGTAGATCCGGAAGCCTTTACACAGGAGTGGTCTACTTATGTTGCAAAAGGAAAGAATCACCGTTACGGACTCTGCTTCACATGGGATATTGCGAATATAGATAACAATACAGATTATGTGATGCTTCCGGCACTGACCGGGCCAGATGGCATGAGAAATATTACCAGACAGAACAACAGTGAAACCAGTGGATTTGACCGTGGAAGATGTGTTCTTACATCCAGTTGTCGTAATACAGCACTTGCTGCTGCATGGATTGATCAGATGTATGCACCCCTCCAGTCTCCGCAGAATAACTGGGGTACTTATGGCGAAGAGGATTCCTTTAACATTTTTGAACTGTCTACAAACAAAGACGGCGGCGAAATGTTAAAACATATGGATTTGGGAGAGCAGTCTCCAGTGGAAGTGCGTGAGGCGCAATCTGTAAATGGCCCTCTGGCTGTGCTGAATGAATATTATGATGTATATGTGACACAGCCGGAAGATGCGAAATGGCGTCTGGATAATATGCATGAGACCTATGTACAGGATATGAATAGCAAATATGTTTATCCAAATGTATTTATGAGTATTGATGATACGAATAAAGTATCACAGTATGATACCGATATTAAGAAATACGCAGAGCAGAAGAAGGCAGACTGGATCCTGAACGGAGGAATTGAGGAAGAGTGGGATTCCTATCTGGAAAAGATGGAGAAGTACGGGCTTTCAGATTATCTTTCAATTAAGCAGAAATATTTTGACCAGTATCAGGAATCCTTAAGCGCGGAAAAGTAACAAAAGATGTAAGAACTGAACAACGACTTTGACAGGAGATTTTTCATGAGCGAAATGTTAGAAAAGGCAAGAAAATATGAATTTACACAGGGACAGCAGATTAAAGCGGAAGACAGACCGGCTTTTCATATAACTCCTTATGTTGGATGGATGAATGATCCCAATGGATTTTCCTGCTATAAGGGAGAATACCATTTGTTTTATCAGTACAATCCATATAACACACATTGGGACAGCATGCACTGGGGGCATGTGGTAAGTAAGGATCTGCTGCATTGGGACTATCTCCCGGCAGCATTGGCACCAGACCAGGATTACGATAAAGTGGGCTGCTTTTCCGGAAGTGCCATAGAGCTGGAGGACGGCAGACAGCTGCTTATGTATACAGCTGTGGACCGGGAAATACTGGAGGACGGAACCGCAAGGGATGTTCAGACACAGGCGGTGGCTGTGGGAGATGGAAAGGATTACGTGAAGTATGACAAAAATCCGGTCCTGACCTTTAAAGATCTGCCGGAAGGTGCAAGCAAAGTAGATTTCCGTGACCCAAAAATCTGGAAAGAAAAAGACGGAAACTTTTATTGTGTTATAGGAAGTCGTCCTGCTGATGGAAGCGGACAAATTCTTCTTTACAGAAGTAAAAATGGTTTTGAATGGGAATTTGTAAGTACTTTGGCAGAGAATAAAAATCGCTATGGAAAGATGTGGGAATGTCCGGATTTCTTTGAACTGGACGGCAAATATGTGCTTCTGACAAGCCCACAGGACATGATTCCGGAAGGAATGGAATATCATAATGGAAATGGAACATTATGTATCATAGGAGATCTGGATTCTGAGACACATACTTTGAAGGAACAGTCTTATCAGAGTGTGGATTATGGAATTGACTGTTATGCAATGCAGACATTGCTTGCTCCAGATGGAAGAAGAATTATGATTGCCTGGATGCAGAACTGGGATACTCTTGCTTATCGCAGGAATGATTCTAAATGGTTTGCACAAATGAGCCTTCCAAGAGAGTTGTCAGTGAAAAACGGAAGATTGTATCAGGTTCCGGTCAGAGAACTGGATTCCATGCGTGCAAATAAAGTCGAGTACAGGGATGTTGTGATTAAAGACACCAGAATCACACTTGACCAGATTGAAGGACGTACCGTAGATCTGGAGCTTGTAATACGACCGGTAGATAAAGATAAGCTTTATAAAAAATTCGAACTCTGTTTTGCAGAGAATGAAAAATATCATTCCACTTTACGATTCCGTCCAGATGAATCAGTTTTGAAAATCGACAGAAGCTTCTCCGGAAGCGAACGTGCAGTGGTTCATCAGAGAGAATGTCTGGTAAATGGTGACTGTAATGAATTGAAATTACGAGTAATTCTGGACAGATTCAGCGCGGAAATATTTATCAATGACGGAGAACAGGTTATGTCTGCTGTTATTCTTACAGAGCAGGATGCAAAGGGAATTTCTTTTGCTGTGAATGGTGCTGCCAGAATCGATGTAGTGAAATATGATCTGGCATAAAAGTCGTATAAGGCGGTTATGAATAGGTATTGTTTACAGCAGTGAGTTCAGTTCATGGCGTTGCGTCTGACTGGGCTGAATGCCAAATATATGAATCAGGAGATGCATATGAAAAAATATGATGTAACGGCACTGGGCGAATTATTGATTGATTTTACTGAGAATGGAAAAAGCAGTCAGGGAAATCCGCTTTTTGAAGCGAACCCGGGAGGGGCACCTTGTAATGTACTTGCAATGCTGGCGAAGCTGGGACATAAGACAGCATTTATCGGGAAAGTGGGAAACGATTTCTTCGGAGAACAGCTGAGAACTGCAATAAAAGAAGCTGGAATTGATGACACTGGATTATGTACAGACGAAAAGATCCATACAACCCTTGCTATGGTACATACATATCCCGATGGAGACAGGGATTTCTCTTTTTACCGTAATCCAGGAGCGGATATGATGCTGAACAAAGCAGAGATTCGCGAAGATATTCTCAAAGATACGAAAATTTTTCATTTTGGCACATTGTCTATGACTCATGAAGGAGTGCGGGAGGCAACCAAGGCGGCAATTCATATTGCAGAGGAAGCTGGTGCCGTTATTTCCTTTGATCCCAATTTACGCCCACCGCTCTGGGAATCTCTGGATGAGGCGAGAGAGCAGGTATTATATGGTCTTGGACATTGCCAGATTTTAAAGATTTCAGATAATGAAATTCAGTGGCTGACAGGGGAAGAGGATTATACTGCTGGTGTAAACTGGATCCTGGAAAGATATCAGATTCCGCTGATCCTTGTGTCTATGGGCAAAGAAGGAAGCCGTGCTTATTATAATGAAATGATGGTGGAAGTAAAGCCGTTTTTACAGGAGAATACCATCGAGACAACCGGAGCAGGAGATACCTTCTGCGGCTGTGTATTGCACTATGTCTGTGAACATGGAATTAATGGACTAAAAGAGGAAAATCTGGCTGAAATGTTAACATTTGCCAATGCAGCTGCCTCAATTATCACAACAAGAAAAGGCGCACTGAGAGTAATGCCGGAAGAAAAAGAAATAAAGCTATTAATATAAAATATTCAAAAGAATAGGAATACAATAAAGGGACTTCTTTGGAGGTTCCTTTATTGTAGTAGAAAATAGTTTAAATTTCATTTGACGTATAAATATGCACACTTTACGACGAAAACGATTATTTTACTGTGAAAATGGTACAATGCAAAATAAGCAAGGTAAGAAAAAATAGTTAAAATAACGGACATCACAAAATATGAAAGCCATCTGATCTGCATCAATGACACTGATTAGATGTTGTCCGGGATTTTCACAGAAAAATCGAGGAGGAGAAAAATTCATGAGTATGAAACAAGTGCTTGCCGCATTCATGGGCGTGACACTCCTGGTTGGCAATGGACCGGTAAGTGTGTTCGCTGAAGAAGCGGCAGTTGAGGCAGCAGCGGAACCTGCAATTGTAAATCTGGAAACCCAGGGACGCACAAACCCAATTGGCGTTGACGAGACCAACCCTGCTTTTTCCTGGCAGATGCAGTCTGGTGAGATTGGGGCAGCTCAGAAATCTTATCAGATTGTTGTGCAGGATAAAGAGGGAAGCGTGGTCTGGGATTCCGGTGTGGTCGAGAGCAGCCAGTCAAATGAGATCAAATATGAGGGAAGCAGCCTGACTCCGGCTACTCAGTACAGCTGGAAAGTGACTGTGACCGATAACAAGGATAATTCCATTCAGTCTGAGACTGCAACCTTTGAGACTGGTTTGATGGATACAAGTTCAGCATCCTGGGGTGGAGCCAAATGGATCGGTGCAGGAGAGCTTTCTCTGGATGCAGCATCTAAAGCAGTTTTTAATATTTCCGCAGATGTTCAGGTGGCAGAGGGCAGTAACGGGGCATCCTTTATTCTTGGCGCAGATGATTTCCGTTTGGAGAACAAAGTGTTCAACAGCGAAATGCAGAAGGGCGAAAACTATGTCCGCGTAGAACTGGATCTTTCCGGTGTTGGCGCGAACGGTGGTGCGAAGATTAACGCTTACCGCATGGGCTATGCAAAAGACGATGATCCTACAACTCCATTTTTCACAATTGAAGATGATGAAGATCTGAATACTTTGATTACAGAGAAGAACAAAAACGATGTTCACCACATTAATATTTTCTGTACTGCAAGTACACTTTCCATCACAGTTGACGGAACCAAGGTGGGAGATGACATTCTGGTAAACACCATGGAAAACGGAAACACTTTTCCGAACTTAAATTCTGTAGGTTTTGCAGCAAATACAGGTGACAGCGCCACATTCACAGATTATAAGATCGAAAACGGCGGAAAATATGCAACCGGAACTCTTCTGGATGCAGAGACAGGTGCAACTTATTCCATTTTTGATGGAATGGATGGTGTAACTGTAGATGGAAATACAATTACTGTAAATGGAGGTAACGCAGGAGTTCTTGGATATGCAGATCCTTCCTACGCAGCAGCACCGATGGTTCGTACAGATTTCGAAGCAAAATCAGAGATAGAGTCTGCAAGACTTTACCTGGCTGCACAGGGTATCTACGATTTCTATATCAACGGACAGGAAGTTGCGCCGGAAGAATGGTTTAACCCAGGCTCCACAGAGTATGATTCCATTCTTGCGTACAATTCCTATGACGTAACCGATTACCTTCAGACTGGCGAAAACGCAATGGGAGCAATCCTGGGTGAAGGTTGGTGGACTGGTATGACTACCTTCGAGTGCACAAACAACAACTACTATGGAGACCAGCCTGCACTGATGGCAAAACTGGTAGTGAACTATACAGACGGCTCCAGTGACACAGTAGTAACCGATGACGGCAGCTGGACTTATTATAACGATGGCCCGGTACGTCTGGCCTCTCTTTTCCAGGGAGAAAGATATGATGCGACAAAAGAGGCTGCTGTAGAGGGCTGGACAGAGGCTGGATATGATGACTCTGCATGGACTGCTTCCTCTGAAATCGAGACAAGAAAACAGTTTGCAGATTATCAGCTGGTTTCCCGCTATGATGAGCCGGTTCATTTAATCCGTACTAACGATGTAAAAGAGGCTCTTGGCGAAACAAAAGAGGGATCTGGTTCTTACATTTACGATATGGGCGAAAATGTTTCCGGTGTTCCGGTAATCACAATTCCAGAAGAATACGCAAAGCCAGGCGAGACAGTAACCGTTCGTTTCGCAGAGATCCTTTACCCGGAACTGGAGGAGTACACCAGTGAAGGTGTTGACGGAATGCTGATGGTGGAGAATTATCGTACTGCAATGGTAACGGATTTCTATACCATGAAAGAGGGAGAGAATGTATTTGCACCAGACCTTACTTTCCACGGATATCGTTACATTGAGATCACAGGTCTGGATCAGGAGCTTCCGGCAGACTGCATTAAAATGCAGGTACTTTCTTCACTGGACGCAAGTGCTGAATATGAGTCCTCTAATGAGCTGACCAACCAGCTGTTTACGAACATTACAAACTCAACAACCAGTAACTACATTTCCATTCCAACAGACTGCCCGCAGCGTGACGAGCGTATGGGATGGACTGGAGATGCGCAGATTTATGTACTGTCTGGCTCTTATGTAGCTGATACATACAATTTCATGCGCCAGTGGATGGATACTGTCCGTGCAGATTGCGGTGAAACAGGAATGTCTTCCCAGTATTGTCCGGCATTTGTGAATTATGATCTGGAAGCTGATGACAAAATCCAGCATAACGGACAGAGCTTCGGTATTACCTGGAACTGTCTGGTTGTAACCATTCCGTACAACCTGTATATGCAGACCGGAAAACTGGACATTGTAAAAGATAACATTGATAATATTTATGCGTATGTGGATCATCTTGCCTCTACTCCAATGAGTTATAAGAATGGAAATGGAGATAAGAAGGAGGATGCACGTCTGACAGGTGAGACTGGTACACTTTGTGACCACCTTTCCAGAATCCCGACTGACGGTGTGATGCTTGGAAATGTGCTTTATATTAACTGTCTGGATCAGGCAGCAGTTCTTGCGGATGTTATGGGCGATACAGATAAGGCAGAAAGCTATCGTGAGACAGCTGCAACTGCAAGAGAAGCATGGAATGAGTTTTTCATTGATCCGGACACTGGAAAAACAAAGAACACTAAGGGCGAGATTCAAGATACACAGGCTTCTTATGCAACTCCTCTTCGTTTCCATGTGGTAAGTGATGAGAATCTGGAAAAAGTTCTGGAGAATTATAACGCAACAATCGCAGAGGCTTCCGGTGAGGACAGTGATGGAATGCCGATTGTTCCTTACACTTTGACAACTGGATTTAATGCAACTGGAAACCTGTTAAATGCACTTTCCGATTATGGCTTAAATGATACTGCTTACAAGCTGTTTGAGTCCACAGACTATGCTTCCTGGCTCTATCCGGTAACACAGGGTGCAACCAGTATCTGGGAGCGTTGGAACGGTTATACAAATGAGCTTGGATTTAACGGAAACAACAGCATGAACTCCTTTAACCATTATTCACTTGGTGCAGTTTACGAGTGGATGGTAGCTTACCAGCTTGGAATCAAGTCTGACGAGACACAGCCTGGCTATCAGCACTTTATCCTTCAGCCCACTGTAGGTGGTGACTTCACAGAGGCAAAGGGAAGCTATGATTCTGTTTATGGAACCATTAAGAGCGGCTGGACAGCAGCTGACGGTGTGATGACATCCTATGATGTGACCGTTCCGGCAAATACCTCCGCAACCTTATACCTGCCAGTATCTGGTGAGGTCACTGCATGCGACGGCGTAACTGTGACAGGTGCGGCAACACATAATGCGGTTGAGACACAGCAGATGGAGCTGGTAGCTGGAACTTACCACTTCGAAGTAACAGACGGAAATGTGACAGTGACAGCTGCATAATGAGTTATGTTGGAATACTCGCTGCCAGAGTAGTTTATAGAGAATCATAGATAAAATCCTTCACTTTATTATGATTGAATTATAAAAAGGTCAGTACTGACGGAGTATTTTTCCTGAAATCAGGAAAGAGAGCTTCGTGGTACTGGCCTTTTTGCTACTGAGTATTCAATTTCAGTCGCGTGAGAAAAATGTGGTGTGGCAGATTGCAGAAAACCTTTTTCAAACACGCTCCAGGCAGATGCTGGCTTATGATAGCTGGTTTATTAGGAAACTTTCTCTTGCTAAATTGTAAAAGCCTGTTAGAATATGTATAAAATACAAGAAGATATGTCAGCGTGTATAATTTTGCTGATTGCCTGACTGACATGAAAAAGAATGTCCACATGCGAGGTGAAAGTTATGATCACACTTAATGATTATTTATATTCCGGAGATACAGTTTTAAAGATTTTACAGAAATATACAGAGGATCTGCGCAAGGAAGCGAAAAAGAACCATAATGAGATCGATCTGGTGCACAGCAATTTTTTGATCCAGATCACGGAACTTTTGGAGCATAATGACTTCCTGACAGCTCAGTCCCAGAAGATCCGGGAATTTTATAAATATATGGCCCATGAATATCCATTTCTTGCCTTTACATTTAAAGGCAGGATCAAGTCATTAATCCGGGCAGAAGAGAAATTTAATGGATATGTAGTGGAATATATTTATGATTATTACAGGGAAAATGGTACCTATCCGTCGGTTGCAGAGCTGAAAAATAAGCTGAGCTGCTTCCGGGATTTCATTGCGTATCGAATTGTAGTATGCATGCCAAGATGTCACCTGAAGCCTGGAGAAGACCAGGAACAGGCATCTATCCGTTACCTTTATGAGATTGCAAATGTGCTGCCCGGATTTCTGGAAGAGAGAGGCTTTACAGCAGAATCTGCTCAGGGAGTGAAATTGAGTACTTCTGATCAACTAAATGATGATGTAAAGCCCTATTACAGAGATTATATTTGTGGTACCAGTGAATATGGGTATCAGTCTTTACATATTACATTTTATGATAACAGCTCCAGATCCTACATGGAGGTACAGCTCCGTACCCAGAAAATGGATGACATTGCAGAAATCGGTCCGGCCAATCACCTGGGCTATGAGAAACGCCAGCAGGACGAGCGCGCCAGAAGAGATGTGATCCCGGAAGGGGAATGTGTTTACTTTGATGAGGCTTATGAGCGGGGGATGAAGCTGCTTTCCCTGGAATTAGCAGATCTTGACGTGAATATGTTTTCTGCGGTAAATAACAGTCTGATCAACGATGGCTGTGGATTGTTCCGAGGCAGATTGATTCTGCCTTATGAGCATTTGTCCAGATTTCAGAATGATGTGATTGATTGAGAAAAAAGTAAGTGGAGCAATAAAGATGTTAAAGAAAAAGATGTTAATTGCTTTAGGGGTGGCAGCAGTATTGAGTGTGAGCTGTGTAAGTGTGACTGTCTGGGCTGAGGAAAACGCAGAAGAGCAGACAGAGGAAGCAGAGGACAGTTCTAATTCTGAAGGAGAGGAAGATGCTGATTTAGAAGAGTCTGACAATCCGGAGATTGAAGAGGGATACACTACAGAACTAGAAGGCTGCACAAAGGTGGTTTCCTGGTGCAAAAATGGAGACAATAATATTTACGGACAGTTCTATTATCCGGAAGATTTTGACGAAACAAAGACTTATCCAGTAATCATTATGAGCCACGGAATCGGTTCTACTTCCCAGATGGTAGAGCGTGCAAAATGGCCGGAAAAGGCGGCTCAGGATGGATATGTGGTTTATACATTTGACTTCTGCGGCGGTTCCCTTAACGGAAACAGTGACGTAGATTTCATGGATATGACAGTGATGACTGAGAAAGAAGATTTAAGTGCTGTTATGGACTTTGTGAAAACAAAGGATTATGTGGATCAGGATCATCTTTTCCTTCTGGGACAGAGCCAGGGAGGACTTGTAAGTGCTCTGACTGCTGCAGACAGAAAAGATGATGTGGCTGCTATGATCCTGATTTATCCGGCGTTTTGTATTGCGGATAATGCCCGGGAAATGTATGATTCCGCATATGATATTCCGGAAGACAGAGCTGAGATGCCGGTAGGAACTGTGGGTTCTGAGTATGTGAAAACAGTTTATGATCTGGATGTTTATGGCACTATCAGCGCATATGACGGAGACGTGATGATCATTCACGGAATCAATGACAGCCTGGTGCCATACAGCTATTCTGAAAAGGCAATTGAGGAAGCGTATACAGGGGAAGGTTCTGTTCTGATTCCCATTTATGGAAAAAAATCTACCCATGGTTTCGAGATGAACTTTGAAGAGGGAAGAGACTATGCGGAGACAGTTGGATTGGAATTTTTGGATGTGCATTTGAAAGAGGAAGAATAAAGGTTTAGGAAACCAAAAAGTGAAAAAAACATGTAGGGCGTATTTGTAGATCGTTATGAATTAAAGGCATTGCAAGGATATTATACCGCGTACTAAAAGTTAGATTTTAATGTCTGACTTTTGGGCGGTATGTTCTACAATGCCTTTTTTTATTTAAGTATATATTTTATAAAAATAATATTGTATAAAATAAATACAAATGGTATAATATTAACGAGGAATGATTCTTAAAAAAATATAAACTCCTTGCAGTACATTATATTTTATGTTACGCTGAATTCACATCTCAGGAACTCTATGTACTATTCGTAGGCGGTTCAGCTCATGAACAGCAGTCTATTCATTGCCATTCGGTGAAGTATTCCTGTGAAATAAGCGTAATAAAGAAGGTGGTGAAACTTGGGTGTAAAAGACCAGGGACTACAGGAGTATCTGAAAGATAACGAACGCTTTGCAGATTTTATGAACGGTACCTTATTTGCAGGAAAGCAGATTGTGGATCCATGTTATCTTAAGGAAGTACAAAGGAAGAAGAGAGTATCATATAAACAGTCGATTATGGCAAAAAATATACAAAAGAAAAACAGTTCTGAAAAATACGGCGAAGAGGAAATTGCCAGGGAAAAAGGTGTTTTTGAAGAGGGAGAATTCGGGGATGACAGCGCGAAGCTCATGTATCTGGAAAGAGAGCGCGATTTCCTTCGTCTCCACGATAAGCCAGGCTGTAGATTTTTGTTGGCATGTGAAGTTGAATCTGGGGCAAATTATGAGATGCCTGTGAGATGTTTTACATATGACAGCATAGAATATACAGATCAGCTAAAAGAGTGGAAAAGAAAATCCCAGCAAATGTTTTGGGGAAGAGGAAAACGTGGGAAAAAACGGCGCCGAATCCGTCGTCCATTGCTTCCGGTATTTCATCAGGTATTATACCTGGGAGAGAAAAGGTGGAAGAGTAAGTTAAAATTACAGGAAATGATGGACATCCCGGAAAATGTGATGAGTTTTTCAGACAGGCTTCCTGATTATGATATTTGTATGATAGATATTCATGAACAGAATCCTGAGTTGTTTCACACGGAATGGAAAGATATTTTCCAGCTTATGAAGCACAGCCGTAAAAAAGACGAATTGAGAAAATACGTAGAAGAGAGTACCGAAGAAATACGAAAGCTAAGTCAAGAAACCAGATGGCTTCTGGCGATATTACTGGAGCAATATGAATTTGTTGATGAAGAGGTTGTGGAGGTGAAGGATATGTGTAAGGCATGGGATGGCGCAATGCAAATGTATGCAGATGAAGCGAGAGCAGCAACGCGGAAAGAAATGAAGAAAGAGATGAAAAAAGAAATGAGAAGACAGGCCAGAGAAAAAGATCGCAGGACCGTTTTTAACATGTTTTCTCGGGGGTATTCACAGAAAGAAATTGCGGCAATTTCCGAGCTGCCGCTTAAAAAAGTACAGAAAATGTGTGAAGGGTTTATCGAGAATACAACAATGGCAGTACATACTTCTTGATTTGGATTAGAAATTACAGAATAGTAGCTGAGAAAGTTTAACGAGAAAAGGCATTGCAAGGAATTATATGGCGTCTGTAAACGATTTGATTTTGGAGTCAAACGTTAGGGAGAGGCTATATCCTGCAATGCCTTTTTAAATCCTTCAAATTTATATGAAAACTGCTAACAGGTACGCTTATGCATCTTGTTTCTCCGGAAACATTTTCCCGAAGAGAAAACGGATCAGCGGTCCACAGTACATAAGCTGCCAGAAGAAGGCTACCGGGAAGTTCATGAAAGTGGTCTGGAGCCATACGGCAACGAACTGGGAACCCGCATTTTTAAACAAGATTGTGGCAATTAAGCTCATGATCGGGCACATAATGCAGATGATCATAACAGAAATTGCAACTGTGATGGCGAAAGGTCTGTCTTTAGGTGTGACAATACGAAAAGCAAGCTTATGGGCAAGGTTATCAACAATAAAGAACTCCAGTACAAATGCAACCGGCCACATAATCTTCATTTCGCCGAAAGCCATGAGAAATACCTGGTTGCTCATTCCACCGATGTTCAGGGAAATGTTGTAGCAGATCATGGCGTAGACCATAAGGAAAGCCATCATCAGAGTGAAAATAACATTTTGAAACTTAGTTTTTGGCATAAAATTGTTCTCCTTTTTCTAAAAATGGGTACAAAAAAGACACATGTGTTGTTCGTTATCAAGTGTACACTTGTGTCGTTTCCAATTTTATACCAGAGCTAATTTGTTATTGAATTGTTTACCGAATGATTATTATACCAGATAAATGGGAAAATGCGATAAAAAAATCGATATATAAGATGGACTAAGAAATGATAATGGGGATTTTTTATAAGTCAGAATGCAGTTTTACTTAAGTTCCTTGGTTATATTAAACTAGTGGTTTATTGCAGAATATATAGTTCTTCTGGTAATATAAAACATGTAAGAAATCATATCGGTCATTATCCCGTTAAGGAGGCGGAGCGGACTGTAAATCCGCTGTTATCATAACACGAGTGGGTTCGATTCCCTCATGGCCGAGTATACTCCTGTAGCTCAGCTGGATAGAGCACGCGTCTACGAAGCGCGGTGTCGAGAGTTCGAATCTCCCTAGGAGTGCTTCCAATGGCAGATGTCTTGGAATAAAGTGAATCAGGTAAGGAAATGGTGCAAAGGAAGAAAGCTGTCTGTGACTAGACGGCTTTTTTTCATTGAGATTCAACTTCTGGATTTTGAAGATGTGCTATTTGCGATGGATTTCTTACACTTTACGTAAAAAACAGGTACAGAAATTGCAGGGTGTTATAATAAATCCATATTATGAATTATGTAAAATAATCGATGGAGGATGAAGGTATGAAAACAAAGCAGGCTGTAAATCCGTACCTGCCAAGCTGGGAATACGTGCCGGATGCGGAGCCGCATATTGTAGATGGACGTGTATACATATATGGTTCTCATGATCTTTTTAACGGCTTGAATTTCTGTCTGGGAGACTATGTATGCTGGTCAGCGCCGGTAGACGATCTGGGCAACTGGCGTTATGAGGGTGTTATTTTCAAAAGAGAGCAGGATCCGGCAGCTCCGAAGATCCGTCTTACAAATGGTCTGGCAGCACCGGATATGATCCAGGGACCGGACGGAAGATTTTATCTTTATTATTTCATGGGTGGCACGAAGATGATCTCTGTGGCTGTCTGTGACAAGCCGGCAGGCAAATATGAATTCTATGGTTATGTAAAATATGCAGACGGCACTCCTATTGGAAAGAAAGAGGAGCCGCTGCAGTTTGACCCGGGCGTTTTTATGGATGATGATGGAAAGCTGTATCTTTATACAGGCTTTGCCCTTCAGGGAAATCCCCTTCTGCTTGATGGCTCCAAGCCTACTGAGCACGGTGCGATGTGCTTCGAGCTGGACCCGGCAGACATGCTTACTGTAAAAATGGGACCGAAATACATCGGAATTGCCAGTGAGAAAGAAGCACCAGGAAGCTCTTATGATGGACATCCCTTTCTGGAGGCAAGCTCCATGCGTAAATTCAATGGAACCTATTACTTCATCTACAGTTCCCTGAACAGCCATGAGCTTTGCTATGCAACAAGCGATAATCCTACAGAGGGCTTTGAGTTTGGCGGTGTTCTGGTCAGCAACGGGGACATCGGCCTTCCTGGAATCACAGATGTAAAAAATGCAAGAAACTGTACCGGAAACACTCACGGAAGCCTGATCGAGATTAATGGAAGCTATTATGTTTTCTATCACAGACACAGTAACCGTAAGCAGTCTTCCCGTCAGGCCTGTGCAGAGCGCGTCCGCTTTGAGAATGGCAAATTCTATCAGGCAGAGATGACCTCCTGTGGCCTGAATGACGGACCGCTTAAGGGAAAAGGAAACTATCCTTCCTATATTTCCTGTAACGTATATGGCAAAAAGGGAACCCGTTTCTTAAGTATGATCAAACATCCAAAGTCCGGACATCCATATCTGACTCAGGATGGAAAGGATCGTGAACAGGGGTCAGATCAGTATATTGCCAATATGTGTGACGGAGCAGTTGCAGGCTTCAAATATTTTGACCTGCGTGAGACCTCTAAGGTTCGTATTAATATTAAGGGAAAAGCAACTGGAGTTGTTTATGTATCCACAGAGGAAGGCGGCAAGCCAGTGGCAAAGATTCAGGTGAAACCTTGCAAGGAACAGCACGGTTTTGCAGCTGATGTAAACGGACTCGGTGAGAAAGAGGCACTGTACTTCAGTTACAAGGGAACTGGCGCATTTAATTTTATGTCTTTTGATCTGAAGTAAGATTCCATTAAATGTGCAGGAAATATTCTGCCCGCAAATGGCAGACAGAGCTTAAATAAAGGGAAAAAGAGTTTATCTTAAGAGTCAAATAAACCCAGGAGGCGAAATATTTGAACATTACTAATTTTGCAAGAAAACTTGCAGAAAAGCCGGTTTTTAAAACAAGAATCAAATCCGATCAGGTGAAGCTTCCGGAGATTGCCATTGGATATTTTCTGGCGCCCTTTTGCGCCATGTTTGCCAATGCCATTTTCGGTGCCTATCTGAACCGTTATTATGTAGATGTACTTGGCTGGACGAAATTCGGAGCATTTGCCACACTTCTGCCAATTGTATCTGTGATTTTCGTAGTTCTCGGAAATCTGATGATCGGGCAGTGGATCGACAACACCAGAAGTACCCAGGGAAAAGCAAGACCTTATATGATCATTGCGGCCCCCATGCTGATCATAGCCATTATTCTTATGTTTATGACACCAGCTAAGGGCAATAATGCGGTGCAGATGATCTGGATCGCAGTGTCCTATAACCTGTACTATGCACTTGCATATCCATGTTTTTACTGTGCACACAGCTCCATGGTCTCTCTTTCTACCAGAAATTCTGAGAGCCGCGGACTTCTTGCAACACTGTCAAATGCAGCAATGGTTGCTTCTGCCGGAGTTGGAGCCAGCATTGTAGTGCCGATCCTTCTTCAGAGCTTTCTGTTTGTGACAAAGGAAGGCGGAATTGATGTGGATGCAAGCTATTCACACTGGAGGATTATTTCCATAGTTCTTTGTCTGGTAAGTGCATTTGGCTGTATGCTGGAATATTATTTTACCAGAGAGCGTATTACAGAGGAAACCATCAATCTGAATGTAAAGGAAGAGAAGATGCCTCTGAAAAAACAGCTGGAAGGCTGTATCCACAACAAATACTGGTGGATCATCATTCTCTATTTCCTGATTTTCCAGTTTGGCCAGCTGATCAAAAACAGTTCCATGAGCTTCTATGTAAGATGGATGTTTGACAGTGTAATTAATTCTGCAAATCCGGAGCAGACTTCCGGAGCATTAATGTCAACACTTGGTCTGGTTGGTGGAATCCCTACTGCGGTTGGTATGGTAGTGGCATGGCCAATTGCCCGTAAGCTGGGCAAAAAGAGAGCCGTTGTTACAGGACTTTGCTTCTCCGTTGTAGGTGGCCTTGTCTGCTTCCTGAATGTACACAGCTTCGGAATGGTTGCTGCAAGTATGGTGCTGAAAGGAATCGGAAGTATTCCGGCAGTGTATGTGACGATGGCACTTCTTTCTGATGTGCTTGACCATCTGGAAGCGAAAAATGGTTTCCGAAGCGACGGATTTACAATGTCTGTGTACAGTTCCATTATGGTAGGCTTAAGTGGACTCTGCATCGGTGTGCTGAACAGCCTTCTTACCTTTGCAGGCTACAGCAATACCGGCATTGCCTGCAATCCGCAGACTCTGGAAATTGTTGAAAATGTGGCAAACTATACAGGCCAGATCGTCTACCGTCAGATGGGTGGCGTGGAGCAGGTGCTTGCATTCGCATTTTTGGCGGCAGATGTGATCACATATGCAGTTGTTATCATTCTCATGAGCCGTCTGGATGTGGAAAAACACATTGAAGAGGACCAGAAAATGATCAAAGAAAATCAGAAGAAGGCAGCTAATATCTAATTGTTTCAGAACCTGTTTCCTGTTATACTATTCTTAGCTAACACAAGTGATCCCGGCTCCCTGGCGCAGTGTTACTGTGCCAGGGGGCCGTTTTAGCCAAATAAGCTGTGAAGAAGCTATTCGGCTATGAGAAGGCAGCAAAATGGATTGGAGTATCCGTTTGATTGAATAAGATAGGTGAGAAATAATTATGATAAGAATTGCAATTGTAGAGGATGACAGGCATGATCGGGAGGCATTGAAGAAATGCCTGAATCGTTATGAAAAAGAGAACCAGGTGAAATTTTCCGTAACAGAATTTCAGGACGGAGAGGATATTGTAACCGATTACACTGCCAGCTATGACCTTATTATTCTGGATATTGAGATGGCGTTTCTCAATGGAATGAAAGCAGCAGAAAAAATCCGTGAGCTTGATACAAATGTAATTATTATTTTTATTACAAACATGCCTCAGTATGCCATTCAGGGATATAAGGTAAATGCGCTGGATTATATTTTGAAGCCAATTTCCTATTTTTCATTTTCAGAGAGTATGGTAAGGGCTCTGGCAAAGGTGAAGACACCGGAGAAGGAGTACATTACCATTGTTCTGAAGGGAGGTAAAAAGAAGCTGGATGTGGCGCGGATTTGTTACGTGGAGGTTCAGGACCATGTGCTGATCTACCACACTCTGGATGGGGATTTTGAGACAAAGGGCACTATGAGGGATACAGATAATCAGTTTGATCCGAAGAAATATTTTCGGTGTAACCGCTGTTATCTGGTAAATCTGGAATTTGTAGAGACTTATCAGGGCAGTGATATTATGGTAAACGGCGATACGATCCAGGTGAGCAGAAGCAGGCGGAAGCCCTTCCTGGATGCCCTGAATGAATATATGAATGAGGTGGAAAAATGAGAGGCACAGTAGTCAACACTCCTGGATATTATTATGCCATTTCCTACTGGCTTTCTGCACTGGTAATGATCCTTGTGCATGGACGAGGGAAAAGGGACCTGTGGAAATATCTGTATGGGGTGCTGAGCTTTATCATTATTTTTACAATTATTTTTTTTACAGATGGAATAAAGCAGATGTTCTTCATGCCTTTTATGATATGCGTGTTTTTATTGCTGTTGTTGTATATCAGGATGGCAGGAGAGCTTCCGTGGCGTGAAACCGGATTTTTCTGTGCGAAGGCATTTATCAACGCAGAATTTGCAGCCTCTTTGTGCTGGCAGATTCATTATTTTTATACAGGTGATTTCAGTGGTCAGGAGGTGGGAACACCAGAGCAGATGTTATGGCGTGTACTGCATATGATAGTTATTTATGCAGTACTGTATATCCTGATTTATTTGCTTGAACGTTATCTGAAGAAAGATATTGAGGAACTGCAGATCACCCGCAGAGAATTACTGGTTGTATATTTTGTAATGATTATGGTATATTGCATCAGCAACGTAAGCTATGTGGATGTAAAAAGCATTTTCAGTGCGGGAACAGCTATGGATGTGTTTATTATCCGCACATTGGCAGATCTCAGCGGTATGGCAGTTCTTTATGCTTATCACATTCAGGTAAAAGAAATCCAGATGCGTTTTGAGAAGGATACGCTTCGGAATATTATGGATATGCAGTACAAAAATTACAAGCTTTCCAAGGAGAGTATCGATATTGTAAATCAGAAATACCATGATCTGAAGCATCAGATCAATCTTTTAAAAAGCGGCGCAGATTCTGAAAAAGCAGGGGAATACCTGGAACAGATGGAGCGTGAGATCAAGATTTACGAGACACAGAATAAAACGGGAAATAAGGTCCTTGACACCATTCTTACCAGTAAAAGCATGCATTGTCAGAGACATGGTATTGAGCTGAAATTTATGGGTGAGGGACAGTTGCTGAATTTTATGGAGGATATGGATATCAGTGCTCTTTTCGGAAATATGCTGGATAATGCCATTGAAAGTGTGGTGAAGATCAAAGACCGTCAGAAACGTCTGATTTCCCTGCACGTGATTCAGGATAAACAGTTTATCCGTATTCGCACAGAGAATTACTGTGAGGAGAATGTTCAGTTCCAGGATGGAATCCCGATCACCACCAAGAAAGATAAACGGTTCCATGGATATGGAATGAAGAGTATGAAAAAAATTGTAGAGAAGTATGGCGGTTCCGTTATGGCGGGCAAGGCGAATAACTGGTTTGAGCTGAAGATACTGATTCCGATGAAACATTAGACGATTTTTAGGAGGAAAGATAATGCCATCATATAGTATAATTGAGAACTTCGAAGTACATAAAAATAACCGTTTTCTGGAAATTGCAGAATCCTTAAAGCCAGAGCTCCGGCATAAAGAAATCAAGGCTGCAAAGGAAATTATGGTGGGAAAAGACCGCCAGATGAGAACAGTTATTACAGAAGAGTACCCGATTGAAAATCTGTATGCAAAATCTTTAAAAAGAGATGATACAGTATTTGTGGATTTCGGGGATCATGCGGTAGGTTATGTGACTCTGGAGCTTAGTAAAACTGGAAGCCATCAGGATGCACCGGTTTATTTTTACCTGAAATTCGGTGAGCGTCTGGAGGAAATGACGGACAAAACTGCCGATTATGACGGCTGGCTCAGCCGTGGCTGGATTCAGGAGGAGTATATTCATGTGGATGTACTTCCGGCGAAGGTGAAGCTGCCAAGAAGATATTCTTTTCGTTATATGGAGCTTCGTGTAATTGATACTTCTGCCAAGTTCCAGCTGAAAATCAATGGTATTTCCTGTGATACGGTTTCTGCTGTAGACATGGAGTCTGTAAAGCCGGTGGATTTCGGAGATCCGCTTCTGAATCAGATTGATCTGGTAAGCCGAAAAACCCTGAAAGAATGCATGCAGGATGTTTTTGAGGATGGACCGAAGCGTGACCGCAGAATGTGGCTGGGAGATCTGAGACTTCAGGCGAGAGCCAATTATTACACCTTTAAGAATTATGATCTTGCCAAACGCTGTATGTATATTTTTGCAGGACTGCTTTTTAATGAGGGAAAACTAAGCGCCTGTGTATTCACAGAACCGGAGATGGAGCCAGATGATACTTACCTTCTGGACTATGCATTGTTTTTCTCATCTGTGCTTCTGGATTATTATGAGGCAACTGATGATCTGGAAACCTTAAGGGATCTCTATGATGTGGCAATTGATCAGATCCGCATTGCCATGACACAGTTAAATGAGAAAAATGTTGTGGAGGATTTAGGTGATGCATTCTGGTGCTTCCTGGACTGGGGAGATGGTCTGAATAAGCAGGCCGGAGCTACAGCAGTTCTTATTTACTGTATCCGTTACGGAATCCGCCTTGCAAAGATTCTGGATAAACAGGAGGATATCAGCTGGCTGGAAGAGAAGCAGGCCATGCTGAAAGAGGCAGCGGTGAAAGAGTTCTGGGATGAAGAGCTTGGAATGTTCGTAAGCGGTCCGGACCGTCAGGCTTCCTGGGCAACCCAGATCTGGATGATTCTGGCCCGTGTCTTTGACAAAGAGACAAACTGTAAATTGATCCATCATGTAATGGAAGTGAATCCAAGAATCCGCATGGTAACTCCATATATGTATCATCACTATATTGATGCGCTTATCCGCTGTGATGAGAAAGAGCTTGCACTGGAAGAAATGAAGCGTTACTGGGGTGAGATGATCCGCGACGGCGCCGACACCTTCTGGGAACTGTACAATCCATACAACCGGGAGGAATCCCCTTATGGCTCCAGCATGGTTAACAGCTACTGTCACGCATGGAGCTGTACGCCGACGTATTTTCTTAGAAAATTTTATATGGATAATGAGAAATAAGATTGAGAATGAGGATCTTGCAGAAATGCAGGATCCTTTTTGAAATGAGAGAAAGATTCTTGATAAAATGCAACACGCAGGAAATAATGTCTGGCATTACAATATGGGGAAAGGAGCATTAAAATAGCCCTGCCATCATAATGGCAGGGCTAAAATAATCATTTCTTTTTATTCTTTTTGGATTTCTTAGTCTCATTCTGGGCTGCCTGAGCTTCCTCAGCAGATTTCTTAAAACGTGCGAAAAATCCTTTTTTCTTCTTAACCGGAGCGTCCAGGTTACCGCGGATGCCTTTTACACCTACTATGTAAAGTCCACTTACTTCAGCTTTGATCTCTTTCTTCACAGGGATAAGGTCGAATACTTTCTCGTCTGCGATAAGAATGGAAATCTTCGGTCCGACTTTAGCCTTAACGATCGGCATCTTGGAGCGGCGGAGAAGCTTCGGAGTCTGGTCGATGACCATCTGTGGGAGACCTGATTCCTTAAGTGGCATTCTCTTCTTATCAATAACGAGCATGGAAACGGTCTGTTTACTTGCCTCGATCTGTGCCTGCTGTTCTTCCTGCTTCTTCTGGGTCTTCTTACCAAAGAAATATAAACCAACCAGTAATCCGATGAGGATTACGAGAATCACCAGAAGGACGATTGTTACTGGATGCATACTTATCCTCCTACTATATTATAAAGTTTCTTAATAACTATTCAGCCTGCACGGTTCCGCAAAGCGTGTGACCGTGAAGGTTACTGTTCGTTCCGTTACCAGTGAACAGTAACCTGTGAAGAAACTGAACAGTTACATTCTTGTTTCACATAAACTACATTTTAACATCATTTTTTGGAAAAGGCAATTGTTTTGTTATCTCCTTTAAAAAGCTTATAAGCTGTGAAAGCATATAAAACCGGTACCGCAAATGCTGCAAGATTCATAAGAACCAGTATAATACTTCCCTTAATATGAAAGAAGTGGGCAATCTGGGGAATAAAGGCCAAAATTCCAAAGATAACGGTGCTCATTCTTCCTTTTTCTGCATTCATCACGCCTATAATTCCAATTGCAATCTGAAGAAGTGTAAATGCATAAGTAAGTGCAAAAGCCTCTGTAGTATCACCATGGCTTACATGTCTGCCCACAATATTAGTGGTTCCGATCCAGAAGCGGGCTGCGATCAAAGAAGCAGAACCCAGGGCTATTTCAAATAGTGCGCTGATGCGCATAATATCTGATCTGTTCATATTTTCCTCCTTTAGAGTGACTGATATAGAGCTTAATATTTTTGATATTTGAGGTTAAAACATATTTTATCATGTGTTTTTTATTTTAACAATATATGGCAATAGAATGCAAGGATATTTACTGAGAAGAGGTGGTAATTATTTTGAATATCATGTATAATAGAAATCTACTGGTTACAGAATGGATAGATTTATCTGGTATGGTTATAATAAATGCCAGATTACAGATTCCGTTCAGGATTAATAGGAAGCTTTGTAGGTTTTCTTTATTAACTGGTCTTGCGGGAAGAAGGTGTTTTGAGGGGGGCTTACAGTATAGTTAGGAGTTATACATTATGAAGAAATCGGATACAGAACAGGAACAGCCTGGTCTGGAAGAGAATAAAGTTCCCGACAGCCAGTCCAAGCGGGAACTTGACAGAGAATTACAGGAACTGGCAGAGAAGGAACACCAGGAAGAGATATATTACGAAGAACGACGGCGCGAGAGACATGAGCGCAATCTGAAGAGAAAGAAGAGGCAGATACGGAATCGTAATCTGGCTCTTATTATTACTGCTCTGGCAGTGTTGGGCGGTGTGGGATACTTTTATAGAGAGCAGACAGGGTTAAAAGACGGCATGGAAACGCTGGTAGCCAAGGTAAGGGATTTGGTTCCTGATAAGAATTCCGGTAAAGAGAGCAAGGCAGCAGAAGAACTGGCAAAGGTTGACCAAAGCACCGAAAGCATCGAAAACCCCGATATTAATACAGAGGAAGCTGCTGACAGCTCAGACAGTACAGATATACAACCGGAATCTGGTGAAGGCACGGCAGATGACAGTGATGAGACAACTGGAAATACAGGTGACAATTCAGAGGATACTGCACAGGATGAATCCGGGAATATGTCCGATGAAGAGAAAACAGAAGATAATTCTTCAGATTCTGCAAATCAGCCAGAGCAGGATGCAGCCCAGGCAGTAGCCATAGATTTAAATGGGGTTATGCCACAGGCAGCAGCTGCCGGCACAGGTATCATCAGGAGGCAGATCCGTCACGAGAAGAAGGTACTGACCACAGCCAAGGAGAAAGCTGCCCAGTATGATTATGACGGTGCAATCAGCCTTTTGCAGAAGGACAATGCATATGTGAGAAATGTCCATTTTCAGAATGCTGCAGAGAAATTCCAGAAGAAAAAGGATAAATGTGTAGCCTGGTCTCCGGAACAGGTAACTCACATTTTTTATCATTCCCTGATCGTGGATACTTCCAAGGCGTTTGATGGAGATTACAAGACAGATGGTTATAATCAGGTTATGACCACTATGGATGAGTTTAATAAGATAACCCAGATCATGTATGACGAGGGATATGTAATGGTAAACCTTTATGATCTGGCAGACGTTGATGAAAATGGGAAAATGCAGGCAAAGCAGGTTTATCTTCCTAAGGGAAAAACACCGTTTGTCCTTTCGCAGGACGATGTATGTTATTACCACTCCCAGGATGGAGATGGAATTGCCACCAAGCTTGTTATAGATGAAGAGGGGAAGATCCGCAACGAATATGTACAGGATGATGGAAGCACAGTTGTAGGTGACTATGATGTTGTACCGCTGATCGACCGGTTTGTGGAGGAACATCCTGATTTTGCATATCATGGACATAAGGGAATTGTAGCGCTTACAGGCTACAATGGAATCCTGGGTTACCGCACAGATATCAGCTATCAGACAAGACCAGATGATCTGAATGATGATAAAAAGGCGTGGCTTGACGCGCATCCTGATTTTGATCTGGATATAGAGCGGGCAGAAGCGAAAAAGGTTGCAGATGCTATGAAGGCGGAGGGCTGGACTTTTGCCAGCCATACATGGGGACATAAAAACATGTCCACAGTTTCCATGGAACGCCTTGAAACAGATACACAGAATTTCAAAGAGAACATTGACCCTCTTATTGGCGGAACAGATATTATTATCTTTGCTTTCGGAGCAGATATTAATAACGGCGGAGAGTATACTGGCAATGAGAAATTTGAATATCTGAAATCCCAGGGATATGATTATTATTGCAACGTGGATTCTAATCAATATTTTGTACAGATGACAGATGAATATTTCCGGATGGGAAGAAGAAACGTGGATGGATACCGAATGTATTACAATCCGGACATGCTGGCAGATCTGTTTGACGTAAGCCAGGTATTTGACCCATCCAGACCCACTCCTGTACCGCCTATGAATGGGGGCTGATAAGACCAGCTGCAAAGAGGGCATGGATTCGCATGATTTTGCGCTGAGATTCTCGGGTTTTCTGTGAACTTTGTTCACAAAAAACACCTCGCGGAACGTTACCAGTGAACAGTAACGCGGCGGAGATAAAATAAAAATGATTGCCTCAGTGGGCTTCCTTTTTAATAGAAAATGTGATAATTTTATAAAAGAGTAACTGAAGGGAGTATGAAATGAAAAGAAAACTATATTTGACAGCGTTAGTAATGTGTATGGCACTTGCTGTAAATGGCTGCGGAAGTGATAAAGAAACTACCAGTACAGAGAGTGAGAGCACTGCAACAGAGCAGCAGGCAGAGGATTCGGCAGAGGAAGAAGAGGTACAGGAACCTTATACAGATTCTACCGGTGCGACACGCCTGGTTTCAGTGGATAATGTGGAGAAATATGTTACAATTGCAGACTATAAGGGGATAACTCTTGATAATTCTGTACCAGAAGTGACAGATGAGGATATTGAGAATCGTATCGCAGAGAATTTGAAAGACAATTCAGTGGAAGTGACAGATGAGAACGCTGTCATCCAGAATGGTGATACCGCTACTATTAATTTCGTAGGTACAAAAGACGGGGAAGCTTTTGAAGGTGGAACTGGTAATAATTATGACCTTGTGATCGGAAGCGGCACAATGATTCCCGGATTTGAAGAAGGAATCGTGGGAATGAAGAAGGGTGAGACTAAAGACGTATCGGTAACCTTCCCGGAGAGCTACCGCAACAGTGAACTGGCTGGACAGGATGCAGTATTCCAGATTACCGTGCAGAGCTTTAAGAGACCACCGGAACTGACCGATGACTGGGTTGCGGCGAATACCGATTACAAGACAATTGATGAATATAAGGCTTCTGTTCGCGCACAGCTGGAGCAGGAAGCACAGGACCAGGCTGACAGCAGTCTGCGCAGCACTGCTTGGAATACTGTTTACACCAATTCTGAGGTCGTGGAATATCCGGAGAAAGACGTAGAAGAGGCTGTGAAGACATTTAAGAAACAGGCAGAAGCATACGCGAAGCAGGGAAATATGGAGCTTGAAGACTTCGTAGAGTCTCAAGGCGTTTCCATGGATGATTTCGAAGCCCAGTGCCAGCAGTATGCCCAGGCCAAGGTAAAACAGAATCTGCTTATTCAGGGAATCATGGACGCAGAGGGAATGACTCTGGAGGATGAGGAAAGCCTTGCAATCCAGAATCAGCTGGTAGAGCAGTATGCTTCTGGCGATCTTGCAGTTCTTATCGATACTTACGGCCAAGTTGCAGTGGATGAGAGCATCGGACTTATGAGAGTTCAGGATTTCATTATTGCAAATGCAAATTATGATCAGACAGCAGCGGATACATCTGCTGAAGGTGAGGCCGCACAGGCTGCTGAGGGAACAGAAGCAGCAGATCATGCAGATGGCAGTACAACTGACGGACAGAGCACGGATGGCGGGGATACAGCAGAAGATCAGGAAACTGGTGCAACCGCAGATACAGGCACAGCAGCGGATGCTTCAACAGATACACAGGATGACGGTACAGAGAATTGACGGTTGCTGTTTATAACAGAAACAGCAGCCAATGAATCTCAGGAGGGAATGGAGTTATGATTATTAAAAACGGAGAAGTTTTTCAGGAGGATGGAAGCTTCAGATTACAGGATCTGTATGTGGAGAATCATAGAATCGTGGCTTCTGAGGATGAGGTTACGGACAAGACGATTGTAGACGCGGCTGGGCTCAGGGTAATCCCGGGCCTGGTGGATATTCACAGTCACGGTGCATTTGGACATGATTTTTCTGATGCTGACCCGGAGGGACTTAAGATTATTCTGAAATACGAAAAGAGTCACGGAATTACTTCCTATTGTCCTACTTCCATGACATTGCCGGCAGAAGAACTGAAGGAAATTTTTGCCACTATTAAGACTGTGGGAGAAATGAAAGCCGGAGCCACTGTTAGGGGAATCAATATGGAAGGACCGTTTCTGGATGCGAAGAAAAAAGGTGCCCATGTGGAGGGCTATATCCGCAAGCCAGATGCCGGATTTTTCCGTGAACTGAATGAATATTCCGGAAACATGGTGAAGCTGGTAACTCTGGCCCCGAATGTGGATGGTGCTATGGAGTTTATCGATGAGGTACATAATGAGGTATGTATTTCACTTGGACATACGGCCGCTGATTATGATACAGCAGCGGAGGCCATGAGAAGAGGTGCACACCATGTGACACATCTTTATAATGCCATGCAGCCACTGGCGCATAGAGAACCAGGACTGATCGGAGCTGCATGTGATGATGGGCAGTGTATGGCAGAGATGATCTGTGATGGGATTCACATTCATCCCGCTGTGATCCGCGCTACATTTAAGATGTTTGGACCAGAGAGGATTGTACTGATCAGTGACTCTATGATGGCTACTGGAATGGAGAATGGAACCTACCAGCTGGGTGGACAGGAAGTAACGATGAAGGACTGTAAGGCAACTTTGAAGGACGGTACGATTGCCGGTTCTGCTACGAACCTGTATGATTGTATGCGCAAGGCTGTTTCTTTTGGAGTTCCCCTTGAAGAAGCGATTTTTGCAGCAACACGAAATCCGGCAAAGAGTATTGGTATTTATGATGAAGTTGGTTCCCTTTCTGTTGGAAAGGAAGCGGATATTCTTCTTGTAACAGATGATCTGGAGCTGAGAGAAGTGCTATGACAGAACTTTTTTTGCGGAAAAATTTTTCCACTATGTAACGAGAGATAAAGAGGGAATATGAATGGATAGAAGGGTTTTGCGCGAAAGAATGCGCAGGAAACAGCGCCAGATAAGACGAAGGAAGATTATTAAGCTGGTCACCTATGTTGTGGCAATGGTGCTGGCTGTGATTTTTGTAATAAGAGGAGTGATTTTTCCAATCGTAAGTCGTGTGGGAGGAAAGAGTACTGGAAAATCACAGAGCGTGCAGGCGGATGCAGGTGACGGAGCTGCTTCGAATGCGGATTCCAATTCTACAGATGCTCTGAGACAGCCCCTGAAAGGACAGAGTGATGTGACCAAGGTTTCTTCACTGACTCCAGGCTGGCATGAGGATTCCAGCGGACGCTGGTATCAGAACGCAGATGGTACATATTATACCAATGGTTTTGCAGAGATTGACGGAGTGAAATATGCATTTGATTCCAATGGATACATGCAGACCGGCTGGGTGACCAAGGGGGTAAACGATTACTATTTTAATGAGGATGGTTCTTACAATGCTGAGAAGAAACGTCCTTTGATCGCACTTACCTTTGATGATGGTCCGGGACAGTATACAGACAAGCTTCTGGACTGTCTGGAGGAGAACAATGCACATGCTACCTTCTTTATGCTGGGACAGCTGGTTGGACAGTATCCGGACGAAGTGAAGAGAATGGTGGAACTTGGCTGTGAGATCGGAAATCATTCCTGGGATCATCAGGATATGCTGAATCTGAGTATTGAGGATGTTGTAAAGGAATTCGGCGATACCGATCAGGCATTGATCGATGCCTGTGGACAGGATTCCACGGTGATTCGTCCGCCTTATGGAGACTGCAATGACGAAATTATTTCGGCAGTTGGCAAACCTTTCATTTTGTGGTCTATTGACAGTCTGGACTGGAAATATCTGGATGCAGATCTGGATTACAATGGCATTATGAATGACAGCAATCTGGGAGACGGAGCCGTTATTCTGATGCATGATATTCATGGTCCTTCAGTTGATGCGGCACTCAGACTGATTCCGGATCTTGTTGCCCAGGGATATAAACTGGTAACGGTAAGTGAGATGGCAGCGGCGAAGAATGTTACCCTTCAGCCAGCAAAATATGCAGAGTTCTGGCAGAGCGCCCTTGATGCCGGTTATGTGCCTGGATACAATGGAAATGGCTCTTCTGAGGACTCTTCCACAGATGGAACTTCTGATGGCAGTTCAGATGACAGCAGTAATGGTGATGAGAGCGACTTCAGTGATGGTTCCGGTGATGGAAGCGATGGTAGTGAAAGTGACGGATACACAGACGGTAGTGAGGATAGCGAAGGGGATTTTAGCAGCGACTCAGGCGAATAACGGAGAAAATAAGAGGCTCTAGAGCCTGTCTGGCATATGTGTTAAGCTTCGGGACTTCCGGAAATCGCAGATGCTGTATAGTGTGAATGATAGTATACGCTTGTACTTATGAGAAAAATGTCAAAGTACAGGCGTATTTTTTTTACAGTAAAAATGAATTTTGATGTAGATTTTTTATGAATAATAGACAAGTTTTTGGTGGCATGGAGGAAAAGAGTATGTTATAATGTGCATAAGAATTTGAAAGTTTAGGGAGGTAACTTTCTGATGGGAGAGAAATTACAGTTTACAGAGCTTGACCAGTATCTGTTTGGTCAGGGAACCCATTATGATGTTTACAGAAAGCTTGGCGCACATCCTGTGAAACAAGGGAAAAAAGAAGGTGTTTATTTTGCTGTATGGGCACCTAATGCGCAGGCTGTTTCTGTAATTGGAGAGTTTAATGACTGGAATGAACAGGCTGCTCCAATGAAAAAGGCAGGTCCGATCGGTGTATTTGAGACATTTGTCCCTGGAGCGAAAATTGGACAGCTGTATAAGTTTTTTATTGTAGGGATGAACGGGGAGCATATTTATAAAGCTGACCCTTATGCAAATGAGGCAGAATTAAGACCGGGAACGGCATCCAGAATCACGGATATCGGGGATTACAAATGGAAAGATACCACCTGGATGAAGAATCGTCAGAAATTTGACGAGACTAAGGATGCCATGGCGATCTATGAGGTACATCCTGGCTCATGGATGAAGCATCCGGCTACAGAGGAGAATGAGAAAGGCTTTTTCAATTACAGGGAACTGGCGGTGAAGCTTGCCCAGTATGTGAAGGATATGGGCTATACACATGTGGAACTGATGGGAATTGCAGAGCATCCCTTTGACGGTTCCTGGGGATATCAGGTCACCGGTTATTATGCGCCTACTTCCCGCTATGGAACACCCCAGGATTTCAAATATCTGGTAGATTATCTTCACAGACAGAAAATAGGGGTTATTCTGGACTGGGTGCCAGCACATTTTCCCAAGGATGCCCATGGACTGGCGAATTTCGACGGAACTGCAGTTTATGAGCATGCAGATCCCAGACAGGGAGAGCATCCGGACTGGGGAACCAAAATCTACAATTATGGCAGACCGGAGGTAAAGAACTTCCTGATCGCAAATGCCCTGTTCTGGATCGAGGAGTGTCATGTGGACGGTCTTCGTGTGGATGCCGTTGCATCCATGCTGTATCTGGATTATGGAAAAAATGATGGTCAGTGGGTAGCCAATAAATATGGCGGAAATCAGAATCTGGAAGCAATTGAGTTTTTTAAGCATCTGAATACAGTGGTTCTTGGAAGAAACCATGGTACTGTGATGATCGCAGAGGAGTCTACCGCATGGCCGAAGGTTACAGGTAAGGCAGAGGATGACGGCCTTGGATTTTCCCTGAAATGGAACATGGGCTGGATGAATGACTTCCTGGAATACATGAAGCTGGACCCCTATTTCCGTAAGTTTAACCATAATAAGATGACTTTCTCCATGACATATGCTTACAGTGAGAAATATGTGCTGGTAATCTCCCATGATGAGGTGGTTCATCTGAAGAAGTCTATGCTGGAGAAAATGCCAGGTGAGCCAGATGATAAGTTTAAGAATCTGAAGGCTGCTTATACATTTATGTTCTGCCATCCGGGCAAGAAGCTTTTGTTCATGGGACAGGAGTTCGGACAGCTTCGGGAGTGGAGCGAGGAGAGAGAGCTTGACTGGTTCCTTCTTGGGGAAGAGAAGCATCGGGATCTGAAGGATTTTGTGCAGACATTGCTGAAGATGTATCGCAAATATCCTGCACTCTACGGAACGGATACGGATCCGTCTGGTTTTGAGTGGATCAATGCGGATGACGGGGACAGAAGTATTTACAGTTTCGTAAGGAAATCCCCTACAAAAAGAAATAACCTTCTGGTAGTATGCAATTTCACTCCTGTAGAACGTACGGATTACCGTGTTGGTGTGCCGAAGAAGAAACAATACACACTGGTTCTGGATGAAAACGGACAGACTACGAAAAAGGTATTTAAGGCAGAAAAGCAGGATTGTGACAATCGTCCGTTCTCCTTTGCTTATCCGCTGCCAGCTTACGGAGTTGCTGTGTTCCAGTATTAAAAGCTTCCAAATTCCACAAGGAACAATTCTCACAGACAAGTTTCAGATTGCTGTGATAATTTAGTATTAAAAATACCCAAAGAATGGGGCAAATTTGGGTTTTGTTTGTGACTGTTGGGGATTTTTTTCCAGAAGGCGAAAAACCTGTTGCTATTTGGAAAAAGTTGAGATATAATGAGCCCGAACAAAAAGAAATGGAAAAAGTTGTACATGTTGAAAGGAGAATATTGACATGAAGGTATCTAATATTAAAGACATTCAGAAATTTTTTGATGTAGTAGACAGCTGCGCTGGTAAAGTAGAGCTTGTAACTGGCGAAGGTGACAGACTGAACCTGAAATCTAAATTATCACAGTATGTATCTCTTGCAAACATCTTCTCTAACGGTGAGATTCCGGAGCTTGAGATCGTTGCATATGAGAAAGAAGACATTGATAAGCTTATGCACTTCATGATCAACGGTTGATTTGCATAAAACTGTGAAATTGGGATAAATATATTAGGGGATGTGACTTGGTCATGTCCCCTTTTTCTGGCATAATAGAAAGGGGAATACAAAATGGTAAAGATTGACATTATCTCCGGTTTCCTTGGAGCTGGTAAGACAACTCTTATTAAGAAACTGCTGAAAGAAGCATTTGAAGGTGAGCAGGTAGTTTTGATCGAGAATGAGTTCGGTGAGATTGGTATTGACGGGGGATTCCTGAAAGATGCCGGAATCGAGATCCGTGAGATGAACTCCGGATGTATCTGCTGTTCTCTGGTTGGAGATTTTGGTGCTTCCCTGAAGGAAGTTGTAGAGAAGTATCATCCGGACCGTATCCTGATCGAGCCATCAGGTGTTGGTAAGCTTTCCGACGTTATCAAGGCTGTACAGGGTGTGGAAGAGGATGTTGATATTCAGCTGAACAGCTACACTACAGTTGTTGATGCCAAGAAATGCAAAATGTATATGAGAAACTTCGGCGAGTTCTTTGACAATCAGGTTCAGTATGCAGGCGCGATTATCATGAGCCGTACCGATATTGTAGACGAGAAGAAAGCAATGGAGTCTATGGAGCTTCTTCGTTCTATCAATGAGAAGGCAGCTATTATTACCACTCCGATTGAGAAGCTGGATGGAAAGAAAATCCTGGAGGTTATGGAGCATCCGGTATCTCTGGCGGATGAGCTGCTGAAAGAGGAGCATGAGCATCATCACCATCACGATCATGACGACGAGTGTGACTGTGGACATGACCACGATCACGAGCATCATCATCACGACCATGATGAGGAGTGCAACTGCGGACATGACCACGATCATGAGCATCATCATCACGACCATGATGAGGAGTGCAGCTGCGGACATGACCACGATCATGAGCATCATCATCACGACCATGACGAGTGTGGCTGCGGACATGACCACGATCATGAGCATCATCATCACGACCATGATGACGAATGTGGCTGCGGACATCATCATGATCATCACCATCATCACGCAGACGAAGTATTTACCAGCTGGGGACGTGAGACTATTAAGAAGTTTACAAGAGAAGGGCTTGAGAAAATGCTGGAGAGCCTTTCCGCTTCTGAAGAGTATGGCGTGATCCTTCGTGCTAAGGGAATGCTTCCGGCAGAGGACGGAACATGGATCTACTTCGATATGGTTCCGGAAGAAACTGAGATCCGTGAAGGTTCACCGGAGTACACCGGACGTCTTTGCGTAATTGGTTCCAAGTTAAATGAAGAGAAACTGGTCAAGCTGTTCGGCGTAGCTTAATGATTGACATATAAACGGGATAAAAGACTTTTTGTAAGCTTATTTGTTGCTGTTTATAAGCGATATATGCGAACGTACTGCTTTTAATTAAGAAAAATACAGGGAGGTTTCTGTAAATGGATGAAATTACAGTACCGATTTATCTCATAACCGGCTTCCTGGAAAGCGGCAAGACCTCTTTCCTTAGCTTTACCCTCCAGCAGGATTACTTCCGTACAGAGGGAAAGACACTTCTCATTCTCTGCGAAGAGGGAGAGGAAGAGTACGATGAAGAGGCTCTTGCAAAAGATAATGTTGTAGTTGAGGTTATTGAGAAAGAAGAAGATTTTACACCGGAGCGCCTTCAGGCACTGGATATTATCCATCAGCCGGAGCGTGTGGTTATGGAATATAATGGAATGTGGCTGGTAAGCAAATTTGAGGAGATGAAACTCCCGGCAGGCTGGGGAATTGAACAGCACATTACCTGTGTAGATGCAAGCACATTCCAGGTATATATGCAGAATATGAAATCCATTTTTATGGATATGGTTCGTAATGCGGATATGGTTGTGTTTAACCGCAGCAAGAAAGAATATCCTCTTGCAAACTTCCGCAGAAGCATTAAGGTTGTAAACCCAAGTGCAGAGGTTATTTTTGAGGACGAAGAAGGCGAGATGACGGATATTTTCGCAGATCAGATGCCATTTGACCTGGATGCAGAGATTGTAGATATTCCGCCTGAAGATTACGGAATCTGGTTTGTAGATGCTATGGATCATCCGGATCGCTATGTGGGAAAAACTCTTCGCTTTAAGGCTCGTGCAAGACGTCCGAGAGGTATGGGCAGCAAGTTCTTCATTCCGGGACGTACTGCCATGACCTGCTGTGCAGATGATACTTCATTCCTGGGATATATCTGTAAGAGTGCATATGCACCGAAGCTGAAGCCCGGCGAGTGGGTTGAGGTGACTGCCAAGGTTGCCTTTGAAAACCGTTCTGAGTACCAGGGCGAGGGAATTGTTCTTTATGCAGAGAATGTGACCCCGTGCGAACCTCTGGCTGATGAGATGGTTTATTTCAACTAATTTGATGATACCAGTGTCAAAAGGTCAAAAAGCTGTTCGTGCTTGCACGATAAGGCTTTTGAACTTGGGACACGCCAAATATGAGAAAGTAGCGATTTACGCAGTAAATCAGCGGATTTCGAATATTTGGAGGATTGCGGGAGCAGCGTAGCTGCGTAGCAATCCGGGTATCAAATGAGTGTCAAAAGACCTTTTGACACTCATATCATTCGATAATAAATGAAAGTCATCTGTTTTATGCTATTGGTTAAGCCGGTTGCGGCAGTGATTACAGGGCTGTGGCTGACCAGAGCTTTGGAATTGCTGTGGAGGACTTTCGTAGTAGAATAAGGAAAATAAGATTATGTATTTAGTTGTTGGACTGGGAAACCCCGGGAAGCAGTATGAGGCGACCCGCCACAATATGGGTTTTGATACGATCGACGTGCTTGTGGAGCGTCATAAGATTCCGCAGGGCGGCGTAAAATTTAATGCTATGTACGGTTCCGGATTCATCGGGGGAGAGAAGGTAATCTTTATGAAACCTTTGTCCTTTATGAATTTAAGCGGTGGTCCGGTACAGGAGATGGCTGCTTATTTCAAAATCGATCCGGAGAGTGAGCTGATCATTATTCAGGACGATATCGATCTGGAGCCGGGACAGCTTCGTATCCGGAAACAGGGCAGTGCTGGCGGCCATAATGGTCTGAAAGACATTATCGGCAGACTTGGTACACAGAAATTCATGCGTGTAAAAATTGGTGTAGGAGCCAAACCAAAAGGATGGGATCTGGCAGACCATGTGCTTGGTCGTTTTTCATCCGGGGACCGCAAGCTTGTGGATGAAGCAATTGAGTTTGCTGCAGACGCAGTAGAAAAAATCATAACAGATGGTCCGGATACGGCGATGAATGAATACAACCGAAAGAGGGTTACTGAGTAACAAAGGAAGTCCAGCAACAAGCTGGGCTTCTTTTGCCCCTGGAGCGTCCCCCAAAAGCTTTGTGAAAATTATGACGTGCAGATAACTTGCAGGAATGGTTTCATGTTTTGGGTGGGCTCTGAGGTGAGGCTTTTGAGAAAAGGAGGAAAGCCATGCTTTCATTTACCCAGCCCCTGAAGGGGATGGCAGAATTTGAAGAAATAGAGAAAAGCCTTGAGAAAAATCAGGGCATTGTGCAGATCACAGGCTGCCTGGAATCCCAGAAGGCACATCTGATCCATGGGCTTTCCGGCAAAACACCTATGCGCCTTGTGATCGCAGGAGATGAGCGCCAGGCTAAGGAAATCTTCGAGGACTTGCGCTTTTATGACAAAAATACCATGTTTTACCCGGCGAAGGATCTTCTCTTTTTCCAGGCAGATATTCAGGGAAATCTGTTGATCCGCCAGAGAATGTGTGTGATAAAGGCACTTCTGGAGCAGAAAGAACTGACGGTGGTTACTAGCATTGACGGCTGTATGGATTATTTGATGCCTCTAGAAGAAATTGGGAAAAAGGTGCTTCATTTCTATTCTGACAGCGTGATCAACATGGATGTGCTGAAAAATACCCTTGTGCAGCTTGGATATGAACGCGTAGGACAGGTGGAAATGCCGGGACAGTTTTCTGTGCGCGGTGGTATAGTAGATATTTATTCCCTTACAGAAGAGAATCCATGGAGAATTGAGCTGTGGGGAGATGAAGTGGATTCTATCCGAAGCTTTGACGCAGAGAGTCAGCGCTCTCTGGAAAATCTGGATGAGATTGCCATTTATCCAGCTGTGGAGTGGAATGACGGCAAAAAGATGGTATCTTTTGTGGATTATTTTCCTAGGGAAAAAATGCTTCTGTTTCTGGACGAACCCAACCGTATTCTGGAAAACGGACTGGGCGTAGAGGAAGAGTATGCCGCCAGCCGCACACATCGTGAAGAAAAAGGGGAAAAGAACCTTCCGGTTCAGTGGCTTTGTGAATTTTCCAAGGTTCAGAAAGAACTGAATAAGCTTCGTGCTGTGTCATTGTCAGCACTGGAGCCAAGAGGCGTGGAGTGGAATTTTGCCCCGAAGAAATACAATCTGACGGTGCAGAGCGTAACTTCTTATAACAGCAGCTTTGAGCTTCTGGTGGAGGATCTGAAAAAGTATAAGAAAAAAGGCTACCAGATTGCCTTGCTTTCCGGTTCCAGGACAAGGGCGGAGCGTCTGGCGAAAGATCTGCAGGAGCATGAGCTGAATGCTTTTTACGGTTCAGATTATGACCGCGTGATCAATCCAGGGGAAATTATGGTCCTCTATGGACACGCCCGGAAAGGCTTTGAGTATCCACTGATCAAATTTGCGGTGATCACAGAGTCCGATATTTTCGGTCAGGAGCAGAAAAAAAAGAAAAAGAAAAAAGTCTACAACGGCAAGCGGATCCAGGATTTTGCAGAGCTGTCTATCGGGGATTATGTGGTCCATGAAAAGCATGGACTGGGAATTTACCGTGGAATTGAAAAAGTTGAAGTAGATAAGGTCTTAAAAGACTATATCAAGATTGAATACCGTGACGGAAGCAATCTGTATATTCTGGCGACGCAGCTGGATGCGCTGCAGAAATATTCCGGCGCAGATACAGCCAGGGCACCGAAGCTGAACAAGCTGGGAACCCAGGAGTGGAATCGCACGAAGTCCAAGGTAAAGGGCGCTGTCAAAAATATCGCCAAAGAGCTGGTGGAGCTTTACGCTGTGCGTCAGGAAAAAGAGGGGTATGTGTGTGGCCCGGATACAGTGTGGCAAAAGGAATTTGAGGAAATGTTCCCATATGAGGAGACAGAGGATCAGCTGAACGCCATTGAGGATACCAAGCGGGATATGGAGAGCACCAAGATCATGGATCGTCTGGTGTGCGGAGATGTTGGATATGGTAAGACGGAGGTTGCTCTTCGCGCAGCGTTTAAAGAGGTGCAGGAGAGCCGGCAGGTTGTTTACCTTGCACCAACTACCATTCTGGCGCAGCAGGTGTACAACACCTTTGTCCAGAGAATGAAGGAGTTTCCGGTGCGCGTGGATCTGCTTTGCCGATTCCGTACACCTGCCCAGCAGAAAAAGACTTTGCAGGATCTGAAAAAAGGACAGGTAGACGTTGTGATCGGTACTCACAGAGTTCTTTCTAAGGATGTGGAGTATAAGAATCTGGGGCTTCTGATCGTTGACGAGGAACAGCGTTTCGGTGTTACCCATAAGGAGAAAATCAAGCAGCTGAAAAAGGATATTGATGTTCTGACTCTGACTGCGACTCCCATTCCACGAACCCTTCATATGAGTATGATCGGAATCCGTGACATGAGTGTGCTGGAGGAGCCGCCTATGGATCGTATGCCGATCCAGACTTATGTAATGGAGTATGATGAGGAGACTGTCAGGGAAGCTATCGGAAGAGAGCTGCGAAGAGGCGGCCAGGTTTATTATGTTTATAACCGGGTTACAGATATTGATGAGGTTGCCCTGCGGATTTCCAAACTGGTGCCGGACGCAAGGGTGGATTTTGCCCATGGACAGATGAGCGAGAGAGAACTGGAACGGGTTATGTACGATTTTATCAATGGGGACATTGATGTGCTGGTTTCCACTACTATTATCGAGACAGGACTGGATATTTCCAATGTAAATACCATGATCATCCATGATTCTGACAAGTACGGACTTTCCCAGCTTTATCAGCTGCGAGGCAGGATCGGACGTTCCAACAGGACGGCGTATGCGTTTCTGATGTACCGAAGGAACACCATGCTTCGGGAGGTGGCGGAAAAACGACTTTCTGCTATCCGTGAGTTTACAGATCTGGGAAGTGGATTCAAGATCGCCATGCGTGACCTGGAGCTTCGGGGGGCTGGAAATCTGCTGGGAGCACAGCAGCATGGGCATATGAACGCAGTGGGCTATGATCTTTACTGTAAAATGCTTAGCGAGGCGGTCAAAGAGGCAAAGGGTATTCATACTATGGAAGACTTCGAGACTACCATTGATCTGAATATGGATGCTTTTATTCCGGATACCTACATCAGCAATGAATTCCAGAAGCTGGATATTTATAAGCGCATTGCAGGGATTGAGTCCCAGCAGGAGTATGATGATATGCTGGAAGAACTGATCGACCGGTTTGGGGAGCCGCCGAAAGCAGTGCTGAATCTGCTGGCTATTGCAAGACTGAAAGCACTGGCACATCAGGGCTACATTACGGAAATCAAGCAGATGCAGCGTGAGATCAGGATCACCCTTTACGAAAATGCACATCTGAACCCGGAAGGAATTCCGCCGCTGGTTGCCAAGTACCGCAGACAGCTGCAGTTTAAACCGGATAAAGAGCCGAAGTTCCTGTTTGCACCAGTGGGGGATATTGTGCAGGCGCTGACGGTGTTTGCAAAGGAACTGATGGAATTGGTGGAAGAGGAAGGAAAGAGCGAAAAGTAGTAGACGGCTGGGCTGTTGAATGCTTTCGGATATTTTGATTTAAAGTAGTCTCTGGGTGGGGAAGATCCGATGGAAATTCGCGAAAATTGTGTGAATTCTATCAGATTTTCCCCTTTCTACTTGCCCTCATGGGAAAAAAGTTTTATACTCTTATTAGCGTGTCCGCATTGGGAAATCATGCTGGCTGTGCGTGGTGACTAAGCGGCACATCAGTGAAAGGGTAATTGGTGATCAATATGAAGAAAATCGTGAAGAACACAACCGTAGTGGCATTAAGTGGCGTAATGGCAATTGGAATGCTTTCCGGATGTGGAAGTAAGTCTATAGATGGAGAGAAGACCGTTGCAACTGTAGATGGCACAGACATTCCTATGGGTGTTGTAAGTCTGTATGCACGTGAGTCACAGGCACAGACGGTTGCTATGTATAAGAGCTTTATGGGAAGTGCAGGAAATATCTGGAGCCAGGTAGTAGATGAGGATGCTGGTACTACATACGGTGAGCAGGCTGTAGGACAGTTCCTGGAGCAGGTTGAGCTGATGTACATCATGAAGGAGAAGGCAGCTGATTACGGTGTTGAGGTTACTTCTGATGATGAGACTGCTATTGCAGATGCAGCAGCACAGTTTATGCAGGACAATGACGAGGACACTCTGAAGGAGCTTGCTGTTTCCGAAGACCAGGTTAAGACTCTTCTGGAGCTTGAGACTTACCGTCAGAGAATTTACGATCCGATCCGCAATGAGGCTGAGGTTAACATAACGGATGAGGAGGCACAGCAGTCTTCTTTCAGCTATGTAAGTATTTCCATCAGTGGAGATGACCTTACCGATGATGATATTGCTACCCGCAAGGAGCAGGCACAGGAGATCCTGGATAAGATGAAAGAGGATCCGACAGCAGACATGGGCGAGACAGCCAAGGCTGTTGATGATACTTACAGCGGACTGACCGGAACTATTTTCACAAATGACAGTGATGATGAGGATATTTCCAATTCTTATGATGACGCTGTTGTAGAAGCGCTGAGAACTCTGAAGGACGGCGAAGTTTACGGCGAGCTGGTTGAGACTGATAGCAGCGTATATGTGCTTCGGATGGACAAAGTAAATGACCAGGATGCAACCGCTTCCAAGAAAGAGTCCCTTGAGAACACCAAGCGCAGCGAATACTATTCCGAGACAACTCAGAAATGGCTGGATGATGCTGATATTACTGTAAATGATAAGGTGCTTTCTACTTTGACAATTACAGATGAGCACAGTTTCACAATTAAAGAGACTACAGCGGATACAAGTGAAGATGCAGCAGATACAACAGATGCTACTGAGGATACTGCTTCTGAGGATGTCGAGGTAGCAGATGAGAGCGATGATGCTGATACTGCTGAGACAGATGCTGCAAAGAGCGACAGCGCAGAGGAAGCTGATACTACAGACAGCGCTGACAGTACAGACGAGACTGCAGAAGCGAACAGTGCAGACAGCAAGGCCGAGGACAGCAGCGAGAGCGCTGATTCTGAGGAGAACGCAGAGGATACTGCAGAAGAGACAACTGAGGAGAACTAAAAGTGAGATAAAGATCGAAACTTGTTGTATCGTATGTATTGCAAAATGTTTTCTGAAAGAATTGAGATTATATAAAGTGGAGAAAATGATAAAAGAGCCTGCCTGGGGTGATTCGGGCGGGCCCTTTGTCTATACAAAGTAAAATACTTATGAAAAAAGCTTTTCGCTACAAAGTAAGGTTTCAGAAAATGCAGGTACAGCAGATTGAACATGTGGATAACAATTACACAGGGGGACAACATGAAAAAGATACTTCTTATTGCAACCGGGGGAACCATTGCTTCCAAATATACAGCAGAGGGGCTGGCACCGCAGATTTCCGCAGATGAGCTGTTGGAATATATTCCTGAAGCCCGGGAATTCTGCACCATTGATACCGTTCAGCCTTTTGCCCTGGACAGTACCAATGTATGCGCGGACCATTGGCTGAAGCTGGCCAGACTGATCGAATCAAAATATGAATTTTATGATGGCTTTGTGCTTTGTCATGGAACGGACACTATGGCATATACGGCTGCTGCTTTGTCTTATCTGATTCAGAATAACCGTAGGCCTATTGTGATTACCGGTGCCCAGAAACCTATTGACCTGGCAATTACAGATGCACGTTCCAATCTTCTGGACAGTCTCCGCTTTGCCTCTCACGACCGCGCTCATGGAATTTCCATTGTGTTTGGGGGAAAAGTGATCGCAGGAACCAGAGCAAAGAAGGAATTTTCCAAAAGCTACAATGCCTTTTCCAGCATTAATTATCCGGATATTGCATCCATTCACGATCAGAAGATTATTTTTTATATTGATGACAAAGACCAGTCCACCAAGCCACTGGTGTTTTATCATGAGATGAATCAGAAGATTTTTCTGCTCAAACTGATTCCGGGGATTGACGGGAAAGTATTGGATGCTCTTTTTCCATCTTATTCCGGACTGATCATTGAATCCTTCGGTGTAGGCGGTCTGCCTCATTACGAAAATGATAATTTTATAGATGCGATTGCGCATTGGATCGAAGCTGGCAAGCCTGTGTGCATGGCGACCCAGGTTACCCACGAGGGAAGCGATATGGAAGTTTACCAGGTTGGAAAGATTATTAAGGAACGGTTCCCGGTGCTGGAGTCTTATGATATGACGCTGGAGGCATCTGTGACGAAAATGATGTGGGCGCTGGGACAGACACGGGATATGGAGAAGTTTAAGGAGTTATTTTATACGACCATTAATCATGATTTATTATTTCTGTAAGTAAGTCTTGAAATTTTCTGGAGTGTTAAGCTAAAATAAAAAAGCTGAAATCATGGAGCTGATAATACTTTCAGAGAATCTTTATGGATGGAGCGCAAGGCAACAGACTCAAATTCATATCAGAGATGGGATATCGGTTTTGAAAACATATTTTCTGGAATATTGGAGGACATATATAAATGAACAAAAAAGAAATTTCTGAAATCAAGAAACAGCTGACGCCAGCCAACTGCAACATTACCAGAATTTGCGGCTGCTATGTGGATGCTGAAAAGAATAAAAAAACAGAACTGAAAGAAGCGTTCCTTTCCCTCTCCGAGGAAGAAATGTTCAAATATTTTGAAATATTCAAGAAAACCCTTTCTGGTACTCTTGGAAAGAACCTGATGAATATGGAATTCCCTCTGGCAGAGGAAAAAGAGGGTGGCAAACACGAATTCCTCATGAAGCTCCGCGCCAGTAAACTGAAGGATGACGCTTTAATTGAGAGCTTTTATGACAAAATTATCGAAAATTACGATTATCCGGAAAATTACTACATAATCCTGGTACACGCTGTGTACGATATCCCGGGAAGAACTTCAGATGGAATCGATATGGATGATGCTTCTGAAGAGATTTATGAGCACCTTCTTTGCAGTATCTGTCCGGTGAAGCTGTCTAAGGCAGGTCTTTGCTACAATGCGGAGGCAAATCTGATCCAGGACCGTATCCGTGACTGGATCGTGGAAATGCCAGAGAACGGCTTCCTTTTCCCGTTATTTAATGACAGAAGCACAGACATCCACGGCATGCTCTACTATTCTAAGAATGCAGAGCAGCTTCACGATATTTTTGTGGATGAAGTGTTTGGCTGTACTGCTCCGCTTTCCGCAGGCGGACAGCGTGATTCCTTCAATATGCTTGTAGAGGAAACCCTTGGGGACGACTGTCAGTATGACACCGTTATAGGAATCCATGAGAAGTTGAATGAGATCATCGAAGCCCAGAAAGATTCTCCAGACCCGGTTGTGCTCACCCAGTCTGAGGTGAAACGTCTCTTTGAGGACTGTGGTGTAGAAGACGAGAAACTGGAAACTTTTGATAACCAGTATGAGGCTGTAGCCGGTGAAAAAGCCACCATGGTAGCCTCTAATATTACCAATACCCGTAAATTCGAGATCAAAACTCCGGATGTAGTGATCCATGTTGAACCAGATAAAGTGGAACTGGTGGAGACCAGGATCATTGACGGCCGCAAGTGTCTGGTGATTCCTATGGAAGACGTAGAGATCAACGGAATCCGTGTGCGGATGGGTGGGGAGAACGGTGAGGAATCCGAGGAAGAGTTTGAGTAATATTCTTGGTTGTGATAAAATTTTTTTGCCGGATATGAAGTATAAAAGGCTTGTTGTAAAAGAAATAGTTGTAAAACAAATAGTTTTAAAACAGGAAGGATGCAATTCTTGGCGAGTTGCATCCTTCCTGTTTTTGCCTGGATGAGGGTTTCACAATTTGGGAATGTAAATTGTGGGAATGATTTTGGGGCGTAGTCTGGAATTAAGAATATCAGAAGTAAAACCTAAACAATTCTACAATTGTAGAAAAAAGTGATTGACATTTAACTTCTACAGATGTAGTATATAACCAACTTCTACAAAAGTAGAAAATGAAAGGGGATTCTACCATGAAAATAAAAATGGTTAAAATGATAGCACTTATGGCGGCGGTGACATTAAGTGGTTGTTCAGCTGGAACTTTAGAAAATACCGCAAATAGCACAGCAAGTAATACCACAGCTGGCACAGCAGGTAATGCCACAGCTGGCGTAGCAGGTAATACCACAGCTGGCACAGCAGGTAATACCACAGCTAGTACAGCAGGTAATGCCACAGCTGGTACGACAAGTAATACCACAACTGCCCCAACAGATGATGCATCCGATATTCTTTCCACCACAACAATCACCCTGTATGATAGTGATGGAAATACAGTTTCTGTGGAAAGAACAATTCACAAAAATTATGACTGCGAATATGTAGATGCTGATGGTATGGAATACAGCACCGATGATGATGTCTATTTTACAGATGAAAATGGAAAGACCTACCAATCCTTAAATGACAGTACCCATTATTTTGGTGCCGAGTTAGAGCAGCATGTATTACAGGATGCCAATGGAAACAGTGTGACAGTTACAGAAACAACTAATGGAGATTATTACTATATGGATGATAATGGCACTGGTTATATTGACAACGGCGACGGAAGCTGGAGTGATGAGAACGGCAATAGTTATACAGAATAAGAGGAGGGATGCGGCTGAAAGCTTTTTTCAAAAAGGTGTCAGGCTGTATACCATTCTCGGACTGTAGAAATGTGGTGTTTGGCTTTTTTAGTCAGACACCTTTTTTCGTATTAAAGACTGGCAAAAATCCTCAGTGGAATAAATCGCAGTGCTGTGTTAATATAGAAGAAAATTGTTATTGTTCATTGGTAACGCAAAATCGCAGAAAGGACGGCTGGCTTATGGGAATCTACCTGAATCCGGGGAATAATAAATTCAAAAGAGCGGTGAATTCGTATATTTACGTGGATAAAACAGGATTAATAAAATATACAAATAGTATTGTCGATACGCTGCAGTCCTGTGTATGTGTCAGCAGACCAAGGCGTTTTGGAAAGTCTATGGCAGCAGATATGCTTACGGCTTATTACAGTAAGGGCTGTGATTCCAGAGAACTCTTTTCCAGTTTGGAAATTGCCAAGGATGAAAACTTTGAGGAACATTTGAATAAATACGATACCATTTTTCTGAATATGCAGGAATTTTTGAGCAGAAGTTCAAATGTGAAGGAATTGTTGGAGAGAGTAGAAGGCAAAGTAATCCGCGAATTGAAGAAACAGTACCCTGATGTGGAATTATATGACGAAAATGATCTGGCGGAAACTATGCAGGATATTTTTGCAGAAAGTGAGTGCCCTTTTATAGTTATCATTGACGAGTGGGATTGTATTTTCCGGGAGTTCAAACATGATAAGGCTGCGCAGGAGATTTACCTTGATTTTCTGCGTGATCTGCTTAAGGATAAAGAATACATTTATCTTGCCTATATGACGGGAATTTTGCCAATAAAGAAATACGGAACCCACAGTGCACTGAATATGTTCGATGAATTTTCCATGATTGATCCAGGCCCATTGGCTGAATATGTAGGTTTTACAGAAAAAGAAGTAGAAGCACTTTGCCAGAAGTATCAGATGGATATTAATGAGATCAAAAACTGGTATGATGGTTATTCTTTCGAAGAAGTAGAATCTGTATACAGCCCGAAGTCGGTTGTGAGCTGCATGCGCCTTGGAAAGCTGGGAAATTATTGGAATCAGACAGAGACTTTTGAGGCATTGCAGATTTATATTGATATGAATTTTGAAGGACTCCGGGATGATGTTCTGAGAATGATTGCAGGAGAAGCAGTACCAGTAAATACAGGAATTTTTACCAACGATATGATAACTTTCAGAATTAAAGATGATGTGTTGACATTGTTGATTCATTTGGGGTATCTGGGGTATCATTATGCAGAAAAGACTGTTTTCATTCCAAATAATGATATTCGCTTAAAATTTATCTGTGCATTTTTAGATATATATGTAAAAGCTAGTTTGAAAATACAATACAGAAAAGAGGAATCCATATGACTCTGGCACAACTTCGTTACGCGATTACGGTGGCGAATTCCAATTCTATGAATGAAGCTGCCCGGAATCTTTTTATATCACAGCCAAGCTTATCTTCGGCAATCCGTGAACTGGAGGAGGAAATCGGTATAGAACTTTTCCGCAGGACAAACCGTGGAATTTCCGTAACCCCTGAGGGAGAGGAATTCCTGGGCTATGCCCGCCAGGTGGTAGAGCAATACGAACTGATCGAATCCAAATACGTTTCCAAAGAACATACCAAGAAGAAATTCAGTGTTTCCATGCAGCACTACACCTTCGCAGTAAATGCCTTCGTGGAAATGGTGAAGCAGTTCGGAATGGACGAATACGAATTCGCCGTCCACGAAACCCGCACCTACGACATCATCACCGACGTAAAAGACTTCAAAAGCGAGATCGGCATCCTTTACCTGAACGACTTCAACCACAAAGTCCTGGAGAAACTTTTCCATGAGTTCAATCTGGAATTCCACCCAATCCTGGAATGCAGCATCTATGTCTACATGTGGAAAGGCCATCCCCTTGCTGACCGCGACCTGATCACCCTGGAAGACCTCCGCGAATACCCTTGCCTCTCCTTCGAGCAAGGCACCTACAACTCCTTCTACTTCGCCGAAGAAGTCCTGAGCACCTACGAATACAAACGCCTCATCAAAGCCAACGACCGTGCCACCCTCCTGAACCTAATGGTAGGTCTCAACGGCTACACTCTCTGCTCCGGAATCATCTGCGAAGAACTAAACGGCTCCGACTACTGCGCCGTGAAGCTAGACTCCGACGAGGTCATGACCATCGGCTACCTTGCAAGAAAAGGAACCACGATTAGCAAGTTAGGACAGAAGTACCTGGAAGAAATTGCCAAATACAAAGACAAAGCATTACGATAATCCACACACTTACATAAACTTCCATTTGGAACTAAAGCTGAACCTACCCCCCCACTACACCCACCCCCCCACTTTCAGTTTGGGCGGAAACAGCGCAGCGCCTTCCCGCCCAAACGTCCGCTTCGCTCAACTGTTCACCAACCAGTACACAGCCAGTGGGGGAGGGATAAATCTAAGCGAGCCATTTAAGGAGCGCCCTTAGTGGCGGTGAGATCCATGACTTACGGAGACTTATGCGAGAGGGCTCTCCCGAGCGCATTAGTCGCAGTTAGTCATTAGCTCACCAGAACGTTGCGACGGCGAGCGTGATTTATCCCTCCCCCGCTGGCGTCCACTTTAGCTATAGCCTTACCCTATAACTAGCCCAAACTTTTAAGAATTAACACTTTTACTCCAATTGTGTTATAGTAACCATATCGACGATGAAACACCACTTAAAGGAAAGAGGAAAGACATGTCTTCAATATTAATCCAAGATGTGAGCAAAACCTTCGAAACCAAAGACGGTTCCGTACAAGCCCTGAACCACGTAAGCCTCTCCATTGAATCCGGAGACATCTACGGAATCATCGGAATGTCCGGTGCAGGAAAAAGTACCCTGGTACGCTGTATGAACTTTCTGGAAGTACCATCCGAAGGAAAAGTATTAATAGACGGAAAATCCCTCAGCGAATTTTCCCCAAAAGAACTCCGCAAAGAGCGAGAGAAAATAGGAATGATTTTCCAGCATTTTAACCTGCTCATGCAGAAAAACGTACTGGAAAACGTCTGCTTCCCACTGTACATTCAGGGGAAGAAAAAAGCCGAAGCAAGAGCAAAAGCCCTGGAGCTTCTGGAAATCGTAGGACTGGCAGACAGAGCGAAAGCATATCCCGCACAGCTCTCCGGTGGACAGAAACAAAGAGTGGCAATCGCCAGAGCCCTGGCCTCCGATCCACAGATACTGCTCTGTGACGAAGCCACAAGCGCTCTGGATCCCCAGACCACATCCTCCATACTTGAACTTTTGCAGGACATCAACCAGAAATTCGGAATCACCATTGTGATCATTACCCACCAGATGTCAGTTGTCCGTGAGATTTGTACTCATGTGGCAATTATGAAAGACGGTGAAGTAAAAGAACAAGGCCTTGTAGAAGAAATCTTCAGCCACCCGAAATCACAGGTAGCCAAAGAACTGATTAGCAAGGATTCTGGAAACGACGTAGAAAGCAAAAAGCTTACCCAGTCAGAAATCCAGGACGGCGAAATCGTTCGAATCGTATTCTCTGAGAACTCCGCATTCGAACCAGTAATCGCAAACCTTATATTAACCTTCCACGAACCTGTAAACATTCTGAAGGCAAACACCAAAAACGTAGGCGGTGTAGCCAAAGGAGAAATGATCCTCCAGTTCATGAGTGACAGTACCAATGTACCGGAGATGAAGAAATTCCTTACAGAACGTGGACTTGAGATAGGGGAGGCGAACTGATTATGTGGACGAAACAAGTAACCGATATGATAATCGCAGGTGTAGGGGAAACATTATATATGACCCTGTTTTCCACCTTCTTCGGATATGTATTTGGAATGCCCCTTGGAATCCTGCTGAAAGTATCCGACAAAGAGGGTCTGCGGCCAAACGCAGTACTATATAAGATCCTGGATGTGATCGCAAATATTTTCCGAAGCATCCCATTCCTGATCCTGTTGATCCTGCTCATTCCATTCACCAGATTTCTGGTAGGAAAAAGCTATGGAACCACAGCCACTATCGTACCCCTTACCATTGCGGCAATCCCTTTTATCGGACGAATGGTAGAGTCTTCCTTAAATGAGGTAGACCCGGGAGTTATCGAGGCTGCAAGATCCATGGGAGCAAGCAACCTTCAGATCGTATTTAGGGTAATGCTGGTAGAAGCAAGAACATCCCTGATCTCAGGAGCTACCATTGTAACAGGAACTATCCTTGGTTACTCCGCAATGGCAGGAACCGTAGGAGGAGGCGGACTTGGAGACATTGCAGTCCGTTACGGATACAACCGCTGGCAGACGGACATCATGCTCGTGACAGTTATCCTTCTGGTAGTACTGGTACAGATTTTCCAGACAATTGGTATGTTCATAGCCAACAAGCTGGATAAAAGAAAATAAGCCACAGATTATTTTATAAGAAATGGTATCTGTGAGCAGTAACCAAAATCGATAATTGACAGGAGTTTTTAGTAGCCCCTGTTTATTATAAAAAATGATTGTAATGTAGAAACTAAATATATTTTTCAAAAAATAAGGAGGAACTTTATTATGAAAAAATTAATCGCAGCAGCACTCACAGGAGCATTAGTACTTGGAACCGTTGGAACATCCGTTGTTTTCGCAGCAGATGATGACAAAACCATCACAGTAGCAGCATCCGAGACACCACATTCCGAGATCCTTGAAGCAGCAAAACCGATCCTTGAGGAAGAGGGATACGACCTTGAGGTAACGGTATTTGATGATTATGTACAGCCAAACGAAGTTGTAGAGAGCGGCGATTTCGATGCAAACTACTTCCAGCACATTCCATATCTGAACAGCTTCAACGAGGAAAAAGGAACCCACCTTGTAAATGCAGGCGGAATCCACTACGAGCCATTTGGAATTTATCCTGGAACAAAATCCAGCCTTGACGATATCGCAGATGGCGACACAATCGCAGTACCGAACGATACCACAAACGAGGCAAGAGCACTTCTTCTTCTCCAGGACAACGGAATTATCAAACTGAAAGACGGTGCAGGTCTTGAGGCAACTGTAAACGATATTGAGGAGAACCCATACAACGTAGAAATTGTTGAGCTTGCAGCTGAGCAGGTAGCGCGTGTTGCAGAAGAGACTTCTTACATTGTCCTTAACGGAAACTATGCACTTCAGGCTGGTTACTCTGTATCCAAAGATGCACTTGCATATGAGACCTCTGATTCCGAAGCTGCAAAAACATATGTAAACGTAATCGCAGTAAAAGAAGGAAATGAGAACAGCGACAAGATCAAAGCTCTTGTAGACGTATTAAAATCTGACGAGATCAAAGATTTTATCAACGAGAAATATGACGGAGCAGTTATCCCGTTCGAGGACAGCGATGACGCTGAGACAGGAGATGCTGAAGCAGCAGATGACGCTGACGAGACTGCAGCTGCAGAAGCTGACACAGCAGACGAGACAGCCGAGGAGACAGACGCTGAATAATCTGTAAAAATTAAACAGGGTTTTATTAAGAGAGTGATTATAAATCGGATTGAAATGCATTGGAAAAGATACATTTCAGTCCGATTTTTGCCTGTAAAAAAAGCAGTGTCCAATATATGGAACAGTACATAATTATGGAATAGGGTGACCTTCAGCCCTCTGCAAAAACAGTTGAAAAACCTTATAAAATCTGCTATTATAAAAACGAATTTTTGTAGGTATCGAGGTGAGGCCAAGTGAAAAAAAACGAATGTGCGAACCGGCTTGTCTGCCTGTTTTTCAGTGTGGCAGTTGCGGTTTTGTGTGTGCTTTTTGCAGGCATGGAAGCGAAGAGCATTATGCATGTTTACGATCTGAAACCGGCCTCAGCTTCTTTGATTTCACCAGAGCTTTCCAGAAGCACCCGGACAAGTGCAGAAGAACTGACAGGACTTCGGCAGGTGTCTGTAAGGCTGGAGGCGGACCAGCGCCTTCGCCACAGGTCAGGCGTGGAAATTGTGGTGCTCATCATGTTGGCAGTTCTGCTGGCGAATACCGTATTTTATAAAGCAAAGAAACGTCTGCTGACCAGAAATGATGCTGACGGCAGACGGTTTATTATCTGTTACATCCATCATCAGGATGGACAGAAACACTGAAGATCATATACCATTGTTTAATATTGCTGATTGCTGCAAGTGTTTTCATTATGAGTAAAGCATTGCAGTGGAGAGCAATTATTTTCCATGTAAACAAACGTATATGATTGGAGGTATGACACTATATGTTACTTAATATTTTTATAGGAGTAATGATTGTTGCAGCCATTGCTGTCGGCATCTGGATGGCATGGTTTGACAGTCATGGAGGAAAGAAATGATAGCACAGATTTTTGCAGTAGTAATTTTCCTGGCGATGTTCATTCTGATCATCACAGAAGTATGGGAAAGACATATTGTTACGCTGGGATGTGCGCTCCTTACATTGATTCTTGTATTTGGAATCTGTATGCACAGCCCCTCAGCAATTATTGAAACACTGAACATACATAGTATTTTTTCACCGGGATTCTGGCACACAGCAGGTGAAGCAAGCGAAGCTTCTGCTGGAATCAACTGGGAAACTATCGTGTTCATCGCTGGTATGATGATCATGGTAGAAGGCATGGCAAACTCCGGATTTTTCCGCTGGTTATGCATGAAGATCGCGAAACTGGTTAAATACCAGATTATCCCGATCTTTATCACATTTATGCTCCTGTCCTTTGTACTTGCTATGTTTATCGATAGTATCACCGTAATCCTGTTCCTTGCAGCGGTTACCGTAGAACTGTCACAGCTGCTGAAATTTAATCCGGTACCAATGATCCTTGCAGAGATCTTCTGCGCCAACCTTGGTGGATCCGCTACCATGTGCGGAGATCCGCCGAACATTATCATTGGAACATCACTTGGATTTTCCTTTGCAGATTTCGTGACAAACACAGGTCTTATCGCGGTGATCGCACTGGTGCTGGTTGTAATCTATTTTTACTTTATTTTCCGCAAAGAGCTTACCGAAAATGCGGGAAAAATTGATCCGTCTACGTTACCGGATCCGGAAGAAGCGATTGTAAGCAAGAAGGGTTTCACCATCAGCTGTGTGATCTTCCTCTGCGCTGTTGTCCTTCTGGTAACACATTCCCAGACAGGGCTTACCGTATCCTGTATCGGTGTATTTATCGCAGCAGTGACACTGATCACTTCCGGAAAAGATGCTTTGGACCTTCTGAAAAAGGTTGATTACAAGACACTGCTGTTCTTCGTAGGACTTTTCGTAGTTGTTGGCGGTCTGGAGCAGACCGGTATCCTTACGATCCTGGCTGGATTTATTGGAAAAGTCAGCGGCGGAAACCTGATGGTAATGATCGCCATCATTATCTGGGTATCTGCTATCGCAAGTGCATTTATTGATAACATTCCGTTTGCAGCTACCATGATCCCGGTTATTGACAGTCTGGCAGCCGCACAGGGAGTTGATATTTCCATTCTGGCATGGGCTCTTGCAATGGGTACTGACATCGGCGGAAGTGCAACCCCGATCGGAGCTTCTGCAAACGTAGTCGGTATCGCAACAGCAGCCAAGAGCGGTCACATGATCAAATGGGGAAAATACTGCAAGGCAATGGCACCTGCCACGATCCTGGTTGTCCTCGTTTCCATGCTGATGATTTATGCTAGATATTTATAATGCCATAAGGGGGAAGTGTAGAACTGTCAATTATCAGAGAAAAAGCAGTGCCAAAGATCTGGCATGCCATGAATAACTGACAGTTGGTCTTGCCCGCTTTTAACGGCATTTTATCCGGAAAAATCCGTGAAACAAGAGCGGATTTCTCTGGTTAGAAGGGAGGATACCATGAAAACACAAAAACAGGTGATCATTTCCATCGGACGAGAGTTCGGAAGCGCAGGCCATGAAATTGCAGAGCGAATCGCCAAGCGCTATGGACTTTCTTTATACGATCACAATCTTTTACGCGAGGTGGCAGACAGCCATAACGTAAATCCAGAAGAGCTGGAAATCTTTGACGAGATGAAGCACAACAAATTTCTTTACCGCACAGTGAAAGGAATGAGCAGTTCTCCGGCAGACAACGTTGCTATGATGCAGTTCAATTTTCTTCGGGAAAAGGCTGAAAAAGGAGAATCCTTTGTAGTTGTAGGACGTTGCTCTGAGACAATCCTGAAGGATTATGAGGGCCTGATTTCCATCTTCATTATTGGAGACATGGATCAGAAAATTGCCCGTGTAGCCCGTCTTTATGGAAAAACCGATAAAGAAGCTGAGCGCTTTATCAAAGAGAAAGACAGAAAGAGAAAGAAATACCACGACAGTCATTGCAATTCCAAATGGTCAGATTCCCATACCTATGATCTGAGTCTGAACAGCAGCACTCTTGGCGTGGAGGGAAGCGTTGAATTTCTTTCATCTTATATTGACAAAAGGATATCAAAAATGAAATAATAAGCTTAATGACAAAGGTTCTGCCAGGACGCATACAAGTGTCAGGGCGGAACCTTTGTGGTTTTTGTGGCCGCAGTCAGTAAGAGTAGTCAGAAATAGTTCTGATGTTGGGAAGGTGCTACCCTAAAGCCACGAACTCTCATTTATCCAGGAGGAAAATTTATGTTCACTGATGACGAAAAAGACTACATTATGCGTATGATCAAAGAGATTGCCCGTGTCCTTGCCAGCGTCATGCTTGGGAAAAAATATGTTCAGGTGGAATTGCCGGTAGAATCCAAATATCAGATTTCCGGAGACAAGCTTCACCATATGAAAACCATGGTGGACAGAGGCGAGATCAACGAGGCAGAGAACGAACTTCTTGACCGGATCGATTACGCTGACAAAGAAGCTCTGGCAGAAGCTATGTTTTTCTACGAATATGCTGCATCCAAAGGGGATGAATTTCTGGAAGCGCACAACTATTCCCTGGAGGAAATAAGGGATGGGATCCAGCAGCTGGCAGAAGATGCTGGATATGGAAATATTATAAATATGCTTGATATAAAATAGAATCTCTTGTGATATATGAAATACTGCGATTTTATTAAGTCTGCGCCCAAAAGTATTTTTGCCAAGTGGGAGCGCCATAGGCGTGGAACAGCTGACTTTCCTATATGGAGATGTCGCCGACAGGCGGCATGTCCGTTTAGAGTGAAATTGTGATCACGCTTAAAATGATGAGGAGATTATAAGATGTTTCTTGAAAAAAACAGAGACCGGATAGAAAAAGACTTTGAAGATTTTTCCAGGGAACTGCCAGGAAAAGCGGAAGAGATAAAGAAGAGAATGGAAGCACTAAGTCCTGATATTGTGATCGGAATGAAATATCTGTACAGCAATATGCCCTACAGCGATGTGGGAAACTATACCTTTGACACTTATCTGGATTATGTGCAGCAGGGAATCTATCTCTGGGAAAATTCCCCTTATGTAAAGAATTATCCAGAGCTTTATTTCCTGAATTACGTGCTTTTTCATCGGACAAATGATGAAGAAATCAAACCATGCCGTACCTATTTCTGGAAAAAAATAAAGGATAAGGTCCAGGGGAAGGCCATGGTGGAAGCTGCACTGGAAATCAATCACTGGTGTGCGGGAGAAGTGATGTACCAGGGAACGGACATGCGTACCGGCTCCGCACTGGAAATTTACAGAAGCGGTGTAGGCCGCTGTGGTGAGGAAGCCGTCTTTGTGGTAAATGTAATGCGAAGTGCCGGAATCCCTGCAAGACCAGTGTATGTGCCGAGATGGTCCCACTGTGATGACAACCACGCCTGGGTAGAGGTCTGGTGCGATGGCGACTGGCATTATCTGGGAGCTTGCGAGCCAGAAGCTGTTCTGGACAAGGGCTGGTTTACCAATGCAGCATCCAGGGCCATGATGATCGGCTCCAGATGGTATGACCGCGCTATGCCAGACGAAAAAGTGATCGGAAAAGACGGAATGAACCGGATCATCAATCTTCTTGGTAAATATGCCAAAACCAGGTGGATCACTATTACAGTGGAAGATCTGGATGGAACTCCGGCTGCTGGGGCAAAAGTACGGGCTGAGGTAATGAACTATGGGGAATTTTCCCCGATTGCAATAATGGAAGCAGACAAAAATGGCTGTATTTCCTTTGAAACCGGTTTTGGAAGCCTGCTGATCTGTGCTGTTTATGATGGTGCTTACGGGGAAAAGGTAATCGACACAAGAGAGGACGACCATTTTACCTGTACTCTTGGTGAGGAATATGAGGATGAGCTTTGGGTGGATTTTGACATGAATGCACCGGAGGATACCGGCAGAATAAGATGGAATATTACCCAAGAACAGGAAGAAGAGAATAATCACCGGATTGCCGCTGAGGCAGAACACTGCCGCCGTAAGATTGAGAAATTCCAGCCGCTGTGGAAGCGCTGCCTTTTTGGACATACCATGAAGGAAGTGGAGCCTATGATGGCTGTTTTGTCTGAGAAAGACAGAAGGGATGCTTTTCCAGAAGTGCTGGAGGGCCATTATCAGGAGGCCTCGGTTTATCGCGAATTTAATCCAGATGAGATTTACATTCCATATGTATGGAATCCCCGCGTGGAAAATGAGGTCCTTACCAGGTGGAGGAAGAAGATCCTGGGCTATTTTGACAAGGGGCAGAGGGATGCTTTTGAAGCGGATCCCAAGAGCATCTGGACCTGGATCGAAGAGAACATTTCAGTCCGCAATGACAAAGAGCGCCTGACTGCATACACCACTCCTGGTGCAGCACTGGAGCTTGGAATTGCCGGAGAGAAATCCCACAAGGTGCTTTTCGTGGCAATCGCCAGAACCCTGGGAATCCCGGCACGTCTGAATCCTGCTGATGGAGCTATTGAATATTGGGATGGAATGAGGTTTGTAGCAGTATTGGAAGAGAGCCGGAAGGAATCCCATCTTACAGTCTTCGCCGGGGAAAAAGGGGACTGGAATTATTTCCAGAACTGGACCATTGCGGTGACAGACGGAAGAGGATACCTTACCCTGGATTTCAGCGACCGCAAGTGGGAAGCTGGAAAACTGGAATTGGATATCATGCCGGGAGATTACCGGATTCTGACTGGAAACCGTCTGCCAAACGGAAACATTCTGGGAAAAAGATACGATTTTCATATTGAAAAAGATGAGACGAAGCGGGTGGAACTGGAGCTTCGGGAGTATTGTCTGGAGGAAATGTTCAACCGTCATTCCATTCCGGATTCCAAGCTGACCGATCGGGCTGGAAATCAGGTGCTGGTGTCCAAATTGACGGGAAAAATAAGCGGAGATGCTGCCAAATGTGAGAATGGCATGGCTGAACGAGGCATCCTCTTCTGGCTGGAAGAAGACCGTGAGCCTACTGTGCACATTCTTAATGAAATGATGGATTTGAAAGAAAAATATGAAAAAATACAAAAACAGATTATATTTATCCTTCGCAGCGAAGAATCTTTAAAAAATGCTACTCTGGTGAAATGTCTGGAACTGTTCCCTGAAATTCAGGTGTACTTCCACGATTTCGGCAAGGACAAGGAAATGACCGCCCGCCGCATGTACGTAGATTCCGGGAAGCTGCCGCTTATGACCATTACCGAGGGCAAATGCCAGGGTATCTTTGCAGCAGCTGGATACTCCGTGGGTATGGCAGATATGTTGGTGAGGATTTTTGAGGCATGAACCGGGATCAGATCAAATACGTAGCCATGTTTACCATGCTATTAAACCATATTGCAAACGTTTTCCTGGAACCAGGTACCTTTCTTTTTGAGGTGATGGTGGACGTGGGTTATTTTACCGCTATCACCATGTGCTACTTCCTGGTAGAAGGCTACTGCTACACCCGCTCCAAAGAGAAATACGGCAAACGGCTTCTGCTGTTTGCCCTGATTTCCGAAATCCCCTTCTGTCTTGCATTTACAGAAGAAGGAACCATAAGTTTCGTAAGCATGAACATGCTATTCACTCTTTTCCTGTGCTTCCTGATTCTCTATGCAATGGAAAAAATCCCTTCAGGAACCCGGCAGACACTCTGCATCTTGGGCCTGGTATTTGCCTCCGCCTACAGCGACTGGGCCTTTCTTGCCCCTATCTTCACCTATTGGTTCGCAAGCTGTGGCCTCCGGGATGCACAGGGGAAAATGCTGCCAGCCGGCGGCCGGAATGCTGATCAGAAAAGCCATCTGGCTGGCGGCCAGAATCTTGAACGAAAAAAACTTTTATGGAAGGTTTTCAGAAAGGCAATGCTGTTCTTTGGTCTGTTAAACCTTGTAGAAAATATGGAGCAGACCACTCCTGCCAGGGCTGTTATCCAGTCCCTCGGCGCCACCGCCGGAATTCCGCTCTCAGCACTTTGCATCATCTATCTCTACAACGGAAAGCGCTCCGAAAAACATCGAACCTTTTCTAAGTGGTTCTTCTACATTTTTTATCCGGCACATTTGCTAATATTAGGTATATTGAGAATTGCTATTTAGTGTGTTGAAAGTTGTTCAAGGCGGACGCATTCGGACAATGGT
>ENA-UOJL01000199-UOJL01000199.1-human-gut-metagenome-genome-assembly--contig:-P47-NODE-199-length-98063-cov-92.060220_pt1 | contig 98063 bp, 81 predicted proteins | sample MGYA00242347_ERZ723894 | MGnify/ENA metagenome assembly ERZ723894
CGCGTCCGCAGACGCGCCCCCAAGCTGCTCTTCCCCCAAGATTCCGTGAAGAACCTGTTTTAATCCCGTTTTCCGGGGCTTCGGAGTGTTCCGGAGCCCCATTTTGTTCAAGAACGAGTTGCAAGGAGGACATTATGCTGTCTGGGAAGAAAATCTTGTCGGCGCTGCTCTCTGCCGCCCTGCTGCTGCCTGCCGCCTCGGCGCTGGCGGAGGATGACGCGTTTGCGGCGGAAATCGAGCGCCGCTATACCGCGCCCAGCATCGACAGCCGCAGCGAAGTACGCTGGTGGATGGCGGAAGCGGGCCATACGGACGAGACCATCCGCGCGGAAATTCAGGCGATGTACGACGGCGGCTTCCGCGGCGTGGAGCTATGTGCGCAGGGCGAAGACGAAATCAGTGAAACGGACTACGGCTACGGCTCTGCGCAGTGGGATCACGACTTGAAGCTGGCAATGAACACGGCGCTGGACTTGGGAATGACCGTCTCACTGACCTCCGGCACAAACTGGGCGACCGCCAACGTCCCCGGTCTTGACCCGCACAGTCAGGGCGCAAGCCAGATTGTCGTGGACATTGTGGAATACATCAAAGCAGGGGCGAGCCGAAGCGGGGCAATCCCCATGCAGAAGAAAGTCGGCAGCAATGTCTACCCCATTGCGCCGACGGCAAAGCTGATTGGCGTTTTTGCCGTGCCGCAGACGAGCGGCAACAAGGCAAAGCCCATCGTGACGGACGGAACGGGCATCATCGAGCTGACCGACAAGCTTGTCTACGAAGCGGACGGCACGATTACGCTGGACTGGACGCCGGAAAACGCCGAATCGAAGTACCGCCTGTTCTACTACTGGCAGCAGGGCGCAATGCAGGAATCTCACCCCGCCGCTGAAACCGCGTACTGCATCAACTATTTTGATGAAGCAGGCATTGAAGCGCTGAAGGAATACTGGTTGGCGCACATTCTGGACGACGAAGCGCTGAATGCCAAGATTCAGGCGGGCGACGTGCAGCTGTTCATGGATTCGCTGGAAATCAGCACCGAATACGGCTGCGCGTTCTGGTGCGACGACATGGCGGAAGAATTTCTGGCGCGCAAGGGCTATGACATTCGTCCGTACCTGTACCTGACCATCGGTCTGCCGGATCTGTTCTACTGGGATGCAGTGGACTACGGCAGCTATGATTTGGCGGACAAAACCATGCGCGAAAAGGTGCTCAACGACCTCTTTGACGTGCAGACGCAGCTCTACCGCGAACGGATGCTGGAGCCGCTGCGCGCGTGGCTGCACGAATACGGCATCAAGACCCGCGCGCAAATCAGCTATGGGCAGCGGCTGGAAATCTCCGAGCCGATTATGAGCGTGGATTACCCGGAGGCGGAAATCCTCAACCAGAACAATCAGGTGGATATGTACCGCCTGTGGACGGGCGGCGCGAAGCTGCAGAACAAGGTGCTTTCCTCCGAAACGGGCGCTTACGGCGGCTATGCCTATACCGAGCAGGATCACCTGATGGAGGCGTACAACCTCTTTGCAGCGGGCTTCAATCGCATTGTGTGGCACATCTGGTCTGCGCAGTACGGGCCGGGAACGGATAATCGCTGGCCGCATTATACCGCCAGCGGCGCGGTGTATGCCAGCTTCTACGCCTTCGGGCCGCACGAGCCGTCCAGCGTGGATTATCCGTCGTTCAACGACCATCTGGGGCGCATCTGCCAGCTGCTCCGCGAGGGCGTGTCCCGCACGGATGTCGGCATGATTTACATGAACTATCAGCAGCCCATGCCAACCAGCGGCAACCACGGCGGCGAAAACTGGCTGCTTAACCACACGACGGGCTTTTTCCCGTCCACGACCTTGCAGGACAACGGCTATACCTACGACTACTTCAGCCCGGATTTCCTGACGGCGGACGGCGTGTACTATAATGCCGAAACCGGCACGCTGGAGCAGGCGGGGTATCAGGCGATTGTGCTGTGGCAGGAGCAGCTGGCGCTGGACGGCGCAAAAGCCCTGCTTGATTTGGCAAAACAGGGCATGAAGGTGGTTGTGGTGGATGGCGCCGCCGTTCAGACGCCGTACAATGATGGCGGCGAGGCAGCGCTGGCGGATGTGATGGCGGAAATGAAGGCGCTTCCCAACGTCTATTCCGCAAAGGACGCGGATGACGCTGCCTGCGTGCTGCAAAGCGCCGGGGTGAAACCTTACGCGGGCTTTGCCGAGCCGAACCGCCAGCTGCTGACGCAGACGCGCCGAGACGGCGACACCGAGTACCTGTATGTGTACAACTACTGCAACGGCAGCTATGTTCCCGTGTGGTCGCAGGGGGAAAAGCAGGATACGCACGGCGATACCATCACGACGGAAATGGTGGTGGACGGCACTTGGATTCCGTATCAGCTGGATGCGTGGACGGGCGAAACGAAGCGACTGGGCGTTTATCGCCATGAAAACGGCAGCACAATTTTCCCGCTGACGCTGGATTACGGCGACGTGGCGCTGTTTGTGTTCCGGGCGTGCGAGACGGACAGTGAGCTTCACGCGGTCGAAACGAACGCGGCGGATGTTTGTAGCGATGGCAGCAGCCTGTCCGCCAAGGTCACAGCGTCCGGCGAATATCAGGCGCAGCTCAGCAGCGGCGAAACGCGGCAATTTGCGGCGCAGGTGCCGGATGCGTTTGAAATCACCGACTGGGATGTTACCGTCATGAAGCACACGGCGTCCGGGCAGGTGAACGAGCGCACGGAAACGCTCTTCGGGCAGACCATCACCGAAACGCAGATGGCGACGGACATTACCCCCGTCACGCTCCATCTGGATGCCCTGAAAACATGGAATGAAATTCCGGAACTGGGCGAGCGCACGGTCGGTCAGGCGACGTACAAGGCGGTTTTCCAGTGGGATGGCACGGCGGACGGCGCGTATATCGACTTTGGCCCGATGAGCGAAAGTATGCAGGTTTTCATCAACGGCGAAAAAACGGGCAACCTGAGCATGACGAATGCCGTCATGGACATCACGCCGTGGCTGAAAAGCGGCGAAAACACCATTGCGCTGCTGTATTCATCGAGCTTGGCGAATGCAGGCGGCGGCACGGGCGGCGGCGACTGGTACGGCTACCGCTACGGCTTGCAGGCATACGGCCCTGCGCAGGCGGTTGTTCACCCCTACTGCCTGATTCCGCTGGACTGATGCCTTCTCCCCTGCCTTTTGTCCTGTACCGCGGGGCAAAAGGCAGGGTTGCGGCAGGCAGGATGCGTATGCTATAATGGCACCGAAATGAAGGAGGGAAAATGAGCGATGATTGCATTCCTCGCGCAGTGGCTGGGAGAAAGCTATTCTTACCAAATGGGCCTTTCCGTTATAGCCTTTCTGGAAACACTGTCCGGTGTTGCTGTTTTCATTTTCCCGCTGAAGCACAAGCCGCAGTATGTCGTTCGTGCGACGGCGGGGATTGCCCTGATGGCGGCGATTATGATAGGCAGAGCCATCCTCCGCACGCATTTTCAGGCAATGCTCTGGTCACGCTTTCTGGGTGCTCTGATGGAATACTTGTCCGTGCTGCCCCTGCTATTCCTTGCGCATGAAGGCACATGGTGTGAGCGGCTGAAAACGTGGTGCGCCGGATGTGCCGCCGTCCAGATTGCCGGCAGCCTGTACGCACTCGTGCTGTCCTTTACGGGCGCGGACGATACGCAGACAATGACCATGTTTCCGCAAATTACCAATGCGGATGTGACACTTCTCATCTGGTTTGTGTTCCACCTGGCCGTCTGCTATCTGCTTCGGCTGCTGTTCATCCATCCGTCTGTGCAGTACCATGAAGATCGGAAATCGCAGATTCAGACCACATGGCTGTGCATCCTGTTCTTGTTAGCCAGTGTGCTGATTAACGCCGTGATGAGCGAATACCGCGCCGATTCACGGCCGCTCTATGAAATGCTGCGCTGCTGTCTGGTGTTCATGTGCATTTCTGTTTTGGCGCTGCACCACGACATTGTGCTGTTTTCGCAGAATCGGGCGGAAATTGAGGTGATGGATCAGGTGCTGGCGGAGAATCGGCGGCAGTACGAGACGATGAAGGCCAACATCGACCTTGTGAATCTGCGCTGCCACGACCTGCGCCATCAGCTGGACAAGCTGCAAAGCCGCCTGACCGAATCCGAAATTTCCGCCCTGCGGGAAGCAATCGACCTCTACGACAGCAATGTGAAAACGGGCAACGAGGTGCTGGATGTTGTGCTGTACAGCACAATGCTCAAGTGCATGGATAACGGCATCTCCTTCACCAGCATGGCGGATGGCGAGTGCCTGTCATTCATGCGCACGCGCCACATTTACGCGCTGTTCAGCAATGCGCTGGATAACGCGGTGGAAGCGGTGATGCGCGTCAGCAACCCTGAAAAGCGGGTCATCAGCCTGCATGTCCGGCGGCTGAGCGGCGCGGTGGAAATTGCCGTGATGAACTACTACGAGGGCGAAATCAAGTTCAAAAACGACTTGCCGCAGACGAGAAAGCCCGACGGACGGCGCCACGGCTTTGGCACATCCAGTATGCAGTACATTGTCAGTCAATACGGCGGCACGATGAAAATCTCCGCCAAGGACAGCGTTTACCTGCTGGAAATCCGGCTGAACATCCCGGAAAAGGCGGAAAAAACGAAGACTCATTAAAAAAAGCAGGCGATTAGCCTGCCTTTTTTAGTGCGCTGCTAAGTATTCATTGTAGGTCTGCTGAACCTGCTTCTTGCGCGGCTGGGAGATTTTCAGCTCCTCGCCGTTATCCAGCAGCAAACTGTATCCCTTGATGCCCGCAATGTGCTGCAAATTCACCAGATAGCAGCTGTTGCAGCGGACAAATTGTTTGTTCGTCAAATCGGCTTCAAGCGTGGAAATCGTGCCGCACTGCCGAATCTGCCCCTCGGCGGTGTGGAAAATCAGGTAATGCCCATCCGTCTCAGCATACAGCAGATCCCGCAGGCGCAGTCGAATTTTGCTGCCGCCTGACACAAGCAGTATCGTCGCTTCCTGCTTTTCCGGCAGATGCTCCAGCGCCCAATGCAGCTTCAGCGCGAAGTCATAATACTTGACAGGCTTGAGGATATAATCAAACGCGCCGACCGTGTACCCCTCCAGCGCATACTGCGCCAGGCTGGTCACAAAAATCAGCATGACCATGCGATCCATCTTCCGCAGATTCCGCGCCGTTTCCATCCCGGACAGCGCGGGCATCCGAATGTCCATATAAACGATGTCGTACTCCGCCTGATATTCCTCCAAGAAGAGCAGCGGGTCATGCCAGACGCGAAACGTAAACGAAACCTTGTTTTCCGTTCCGTAGCGCTGAATCGCCTGCTCCAGCACGCGAGCGGCGGACTTTTCGTCCTCGACGATGGCAATGCGCACAGCCATGGCATCCCCTCCTCTCTGGTAACTAATATTTTACCATGCGCGGAGGGAAAATGCAAGGCAGGATTCATCCCCTTGTTTCATCTGCTTTCTCTGTGTCCCCTATGGGCGCATCCTCAAGCGGGGGATGCTTCCTCTGCAGGATGGTGCTCAATAATCAGAGTGCAGTCTGGTTTTGCTTTTCCGGTATTGGAATGAGGATGGACACAATGAACCAATTGTTTTCCTGCTTAATGGTCATATGCCCTTCATATTTTTCCACTGCCAGCCGAATTCCCTTGATTCCATAGCCGTGTATTTCCGGGTTTTCTTTGGTGGTTTCCGGGTCTTCCAAGGATTTCAGGATGGTTTCCTCGCAATAGTTGCTGATTTTAATCACGAGAAAATGGTTTTCCGAAAAAACGCTTACCTTAATCAGCCGTTTTTCGGTTTCCTCGATTCTGCTTTCATATTCAATCGCGTTATCTAATGCGTTGCCAAAGATGGTGCAGATTTGAGCGGTGTCCAGAAAATCCATTTCACGGGCATCCATATAGCATTCCATGGTGATCAGGGCACTGCGGCACATCATCTTTTTGCTGCTGAGCACCACGTCCAGCACCGGATTCCCCGTATCGTACTGCGTTTCAAAATTGCTGACTGTTTGTTCTACGCTGCGAAGCTCTTTTTCATACTTCTGTGAAACGCTCACGCTGCGGATATAATTGATTAGGTGCTTGATGTCGTGGTAAACCTGCTGCATTTGTTCGTTGTTCACTTTAAATTGCTGATATTGCTCATATTGCCTGTCCAAAAGGCTCTGCAATACACCCATGTTCATTTTCAGCCGCATCCCATAGCTGAATTCATTAATGGCAATCAGGGCCAACATGCCGGAAAAATCAGACACCACACGCACGAGCAGTATACCGCCGCCCATACTGATGCCAAAAATAGATTCAGGCGCCATAAAACTGATATTGCTGAGCAGATACGCGCCAATCGTAATCATAAAAGAAGAAATGACTTCCACGTACCCGGCTTTGAGGGGACGATTTTTCCGATGGGAGCGATGATAAATGGATATGCCCAGTGGAATAAATATAATAACATATACAAAAAGCATGATTGTCTGTGAAGCCCGGATATCCGGAAAGCGCATCACACCGCGGCTGACCAGATAAATATTGATTGCATACGCCAGGGCAGCGGCGAATTCCGACTGCATCACAGCGTTGCACCAGCGAAGCAGGATCAGGCTGAAGTCTTCCCGGATGCCCAGACGCAGATAAATAAGAACGGATTCCAGACAGCATACGGTGATTATCAGCCAGATCAGGGCAGGCTGCTCGGAATGGGCGATGTTCATCAGCACAAGGATGGGCAGAGCAAACAGAATCAGCGCCACAGCCTTCCAGCCCCGAATACCTTTTTCATTGGACAGGATATATATGGTACAGATAATCCACTGTGCAATGCCCGTAAACTCAGACGGAAAAAAAGTGCTCATTCTTTCAGTCATCTACGGGTACCTCCCATATAATTCGTCAACGCTTCCATAAAGGGTTTATAGCGCAGGCGGGAAAACGACAGTTCATGACCCGCCACAATCACAACATCCTTTTTCACCTGCTCCACATGGGCAAGATTTACCAGATAGCAGTTGTTGCACCGGCAGAATGGAGCGTTTTTCAGTTTCTCTTCAATGCTCTTCAGGGTATCATTGATATGGAAGGAGCCTTTTGTATAATACAGTCTGACGGCATGTCTTTCCGTTTCAATATAATAAATTTGTGAAATATCCACCTTAAACATCCCGTCCCCTGTGGTGACAGAAATATAATGTTCCGTGCGCTGGCGAAACAGTTCCCTGGCCCGGTCCAGCGTGCTGCGGAAACTGATGCGGTTGATTGGCTTGAGAATGTAATCCATCGCGTAAACGCTGTAGCCCTGCACGGCATAAGCGGTCATGCTGGTGATGAAGGCGATCAGCACTTTATCATCTTTCTGCCGAACCTGCCTGGCCACGCTTACGCCATCCATGCCGGGCAGCTGAATGTCAAGCAGCAGCAGATCATAGCCGCCTACGGAATAGTAATGATCCAGCATATCCGACCCGTTGTCAAAAACGCGCAGCTCGCACACTTCATTCAGTTCATTAAAATAATTTTGGATTTCCTGACGAATCTGCGCCTGATGCAATCCATTGTCTTCCACAAGCGCGATTTTCATGCAATTCTCCTTTCGCGTTCTTATTTGTTTCATGAAGCGCATGAATGAACCATTAGTGAAATTTTTTTCATTATATCAGAAACCACCGCGCATGTCAAACAGGGAGCAGCGGAACAGGCGTTGAAAAACGCGGAACGCAATGCCCGGCTGCGCCTCCCGAAAGAAGCGCAGCCGATTCTCTTCATTATGTCTCCTGCTTGCCAAAGCCCATAAAGCCTGTGATGATCAAAAGCACAACGGCGGTCAGCGCCAAAATGCAAATGGTCAAAATGCGCGGCACCTGGCTGGGATCGCCAAACATGACGATGCCCTGATACCAGTCGGCAAAGGAACCGGCGGAGGAAACCGCCAGCTGCAGCATCCCGCAGCTGCAAAGTGCCGTATCAGCCACCAGCAGCAAATCGCTGCTGAAAAGGAAGGCGGCAATCCCCGCCAGACAGCCCAGACCAAGTCCCAGCGCCACAAGCGTATCAATGCCTCCGGCACCTGGAGCCCAGGCAAGGTAATTGACAGCGGAAACCAGCTGAAGCAGGATGGAGACAATCAGAACATACACCCCAGCTTTTCTGTTGGTCAACAAGCTTTTCATTTCTTTTCCGCTCCCTTCTGCTTTTTGTAATAAGCAAGCTTAGCAGCCAGCATAGCCAGCACTGCCAGCCCCGTTACCATGGAAACGCCGATGGTCACGCCGCGCAGGGCAGGCTGCCACCAAGGAATGATCTTCACAATCCGGGTATTGTTGCCGATACCGTTCATCATGCTGCTGTTGGCGTCATTGTACAGAATATTCTTGGCGGCCCGGCGCAGCTGCTGGAGCATAAATCCATCGTTATTGCTTCTGATAGCCTGCACGATGGCGGCGCTGGACTGATGCTGGGTATCCAGGCAGAAAGAATCCGTACCGGCAGCCATCATGGCTTCAAACGCGGTCTTGTAGCCCGTGGTCACCGCGCCGATAGCGTCCGTTTCGATATGCCCCACATAGCCCCATTCACCGCGCACCACATCGGTATTCAGCGCCTTGCTCAGGGAGCAGCCAGTGAAGCCCAGGCGGTTGAAGGCCTGCATCAGGGAATGGGCCTTGCCGTTCACCACGCCGCCCTCCAGTCCGCGCAGCGCGCCTTCGCGGAACGCCTGCTCGTTGAAGAAGTTCACCACGCCTTGACGGTTATTCTCCTGATCGTTGCCAGTCAAATGCTTGGGACCGGCGTGCACGCCCTTTTCCTCGATTGCGGACACGATATGGGAGGCCGCCAGATAATTCAGGTTGGCATCCTCGGAAAAGTATTCAAAGCTGCGGCCGCCAAAGGGGGTGCGGTGCAGGTTGCAGCCGGGACCCCAGATTTCCACCAGGCCCATGAACAAGCCTTCTTCGCCCAGCAACGCACCGCGCTTATCCAGCAAGTCCTTGTTGAAGGCGGCGGTCAGCAGGCTTTCATTGGGATAGGACGTGGTTTTCAAACCCTTCCCCAGTTCGGCGGAATAGTTATCGGTATAACCGCCGATGCCGTCCGGGCCATCCCCCGCGGGGGTAGCGGGCTTACCAACGGAATCAACGGCTTCCGTGCCAAAGTTGTTGGCAATCAATGTAGCCATTTCTTCAATGGTCATCTGGCTGATGAAGGTTTCCCACAGGTCGTCGTTGTAATCCAGCCCCTTCATGGTAATCAGCATGATGCCCTGCTGGTCGCCCTGGGGAATGGAATCCACGGCGGGAGCATTGTCGGGCTTTTCATAAATCTTGCCATCCAGGATTCGAATCATTTCATCGTTCAGGGTCAGGCCCGCCACAGGCTGAACGGGATAGGTGCCCTGCCAGTCACTTCGGGACAGATAGGTGACCAAATCGGGATACCAGTAATTCACGTCCGCGTCCTCAAACTGATTGGTCACCCTCGCGCCAGTGGCGGAATAGCGGTAGGTTTCATCGTCAAAGCTGCCGGTGAAGTGGAAAGCCTTGGCCGCCGTGCCTTCCGTGGGATTGCCCTGCACATCTACCATACCGGTGGCACCTTTGGCGGCCAGTACGTTGTTCAGGGCGTCGTGCGCATCATCGCCGATAGCGATGTAATAATCGCCTTCGCTGAGGATATAGCCCTTTGCGTTTGTATAATCATAGCTGGCCAGCAGATACTTGTCGCATACGATTGTCAGCGTTTCGGAAGCGCCGGGCTGCAGCAGGGCAGTCTTGCCGTAATCCAAAAGCTGGATGGAGGATTTTTCTACCTTGTTTTTCTGCTCATATTCGCCATAGGGCGTTTGGGCATACACCTGCACCACGCTCTTGCCGGGCACGCTGCCGGTGTTCGTAACGGTGACTGTCACCGTCACAGTTTTATCTTCCACCGTCACGCTGTCCAGCTTCTGATCGAAGGTGGTATAGCTCAGGCCATAACCGAAGGGATAGGAAACCTCCTTGGCATAGTCCCATGGACCGCCATCAATGGATCCTGCGGAACCGGTGGCGTTGAACCGCCCCAGCACCTGATCCTCATACCGGGTTTCGTAATACTTATAACCGATATAGATTCCCTCGGTCTGCACGGTGTAATAGGAAATTTCGGAAGCGTTGGAGGAGGATTTCTGCAGCGCTTCTGTCAGGTTGGCCCATTGCTGGTTGTTGAAGGTATTATTGACCACGGCTGGGGCGGACAGGGAACTGACCGCATAGGTGTCCACCAGCTTGCCGGAGGGATTGGCGTTGCCAATCAGGATGTTCGCCACGCCGATGAAGCCTTTTTCACCCGGACAGCCAATCCACAGCACAGCGTCCACGTCGTACTCCTCGACCCAGTTTACCTCCATGGGGTTGCCTGTATTAAGCAGCACAATGGTTTTCTTGAACGAGCCGGAATCCCGAATCATGGCCAGCAAATCTTTTTCATCCTGGCTCAGCGCCAGCTGACTGATGCCTTCCGTGGGGGTTTGGGTGTAGAGTTCTACGCCTTCGCCGCCCTCCCGTGCCAGCATCACGATGGCTACGTCGTTAAAGCCGGTTGCCCAGGAGGATTTCACATCGTCAGTGTAGAAACTGATGGGTTCCTCACCCAGCGACCATAATGCGGACGGATCGGCGTTTTCCGCAAAGAACGTGCCTGCGCCGGTTTTTCTCTCGGTCTTGCTTTGGCGGTATGCGTTGTACAGCTTGGGGTTCACCTTGAATTTCAGGGTGCCCAGCGCCTTATACAGGTCAACGCCCGTTTTAGTGGAATAGGCGCGGGAACCAGCAGATTGATTGCGGTACAAGGGCTGCACGACTGCATGGCCAAACAGAGATATTTGCTCATCCTTGCTTAGCGGCAGAGCGTTGTCCTTATTGTAAAGCAATACGGTGCCTTCTTCCTGCTCCAGCACTGCCTCCGTATAGGTGTCTTCCTTGAGTACCTTAAGCGTTTTTGCGTTGATGTCGCCATAAGCGCTCTTATAATATATCGTATCCTCATCCTCGACACTTTCATCGTTGATGACTTTGCTGGTCTGCACGCCAAGCATGCCATTGACAACGGTATCATAGCTCATGGCCAGGTTCGAGCCGAATATCACGAAGCACAGGATGAAAGCCATCAAACATGACAGCCCGGTTGTTATTCTCACCTTTCGCATACGCATGCTCCTTATCTTGATGGATCAGTCGTTCAGAAAGAAAACGGCGCCGGGGAGAAAGCCAATTTGCGAATGCAGGAATGGCTTGCAGCACCAGACGCCGCCCTGTCATGAAGCACAGCGGAGAAGAAAGGAATTTGATCAGGTTTGAGAGAAAGGAGGATTCAAAAAACGATCTATCGCTTCCTTCGCTTCCCGCCGAGCGTCCATGCGCTTTCGGAGCGTTTTCCGCAGGTTGACGACGGCGTTCAGACGAGCGGCATGCCGCCGTCAAATTGGGCGGGCTGCCGGGTCAATCAGCCCGGCACGCCCTGCCAAGCGGAAGTTTCCTTGCAGGGAACCAATTGATGTAGCTGATTCATACGATTTCCAGTTGAAAATCGCATTATTCCAGAGGATTGGTGCCGACGATCGGAGGCACGTTGTACTTGGCCACGCGCTCGTCGTCGATCACACCGCTCCAGTTGAGGCCGAAGGTGAAATCGTAGGTGTTGCCGTCGGCGTCCACATAGCATTCCATATCCCGGGGCACGTCCTCGTACTGGGCTTCCACGGTTTCCATATCGAGGGGCTGCTGCATGGGCAGCAGGGCGGAGGGCTCATAGTTGCCGGCGATGATTTCAAAGAGGATCTCGTCGCGGGCGGAGTGGGTGCGGCCGCCGCCGAAGGATACCAGGATTGCGTCCGCGGAGGGCTCGATTTCGGACCACACCATGGAACTGTGGAGGTTCATCACCAGCACCAGGGGAATATCGCCGGTGAGCTCGTCGATTTCCAGCACGAAGTCCAGGTCCGCCTCGTTGCTGACGGTGCCGGTCTTGCCGAAGTAAGAGCGGTTTTCCTTTACATAATCGTACTCGGTGCCGTAGACGCCCTCGAAGGCTTCCAGCGTGATCTGGCCGCCGATGGACTCGAAGCGGACGTACATGTTATCGGCGGTGTAAGGACGATACTGCAGGGAACGGGGAATGTACTCGTAGTCAGCGGGTACCTTCATGTTTTCGTCATAGCCGGTGGTGGGAGCGTTGCTCTTGGGACTGGCGACGCGTACAATCACCAGATCGGCCTTCGCGATGTCCTCGGCGGAAGCGCGGATTACGTCCCCGGGCAGATAGGTGTTTCCTTCACCGCTGGGCGTTCCAACTGTGTCAGTGATCACGTTGAAGTACTGAGAGGCCACGGCAATATCCATTGAAGGAGCGAAGGAAGCGGGGGTGGTGCCGCGGCGGCTCGTGGTTGCGGGAGAGTACTTGTAGGGAATATAAACGGTCAGCTTTTCATCGCCCGCAGGCTTGATCACGCTGTTATCAGTATTCTTGAGCATCACGATGGACTTGAGCAGCGCTTCGCGGGCCATGGCGGTATGTTCTTCGTTATTGGGCACGGAAGCGGCAACCGCTTCGGAAACGTAGGGGTTATCCACGACGCCCACGTTGAACAGGGTGTCCAGAATGTGGCGGGTACTGTCGAAAATGATCTGGTCGGCAGCTTCCTTTCCCAGGCGTTCCACACCATAGTTGTAGGCTTCCATAGCAACGGCAATATCTTCTTCATATTTGCCGCCCATATTGCCCCAGGCGTCGATGCCGGCTTCCAGTTCCAGCCAAAGGCGCTGCGGAACGGTGTATTCTTCCATGCCGAAGCACTTATCAACGTGGGTGTTGAAGTCCGTCAGGATGTAGCCGTCCCAGCCGTTGGCAGCGCGCCACAGGCCGTTGATCTTTTCGGCGTTGTAGCTGGTTGAAACGCGTTCGCCCAGGACGGAGTCGCCGTTTTCATCCACGCCGATGGAGAAACTGGTCATTGCGGAGGACACCATGCCGGTCTTGCCGGGCAGATCCTGCGCCGCGAAGTAAGGCATGATGCTGGTATAGAACTGGCCGCCGGGATACACGGCATAAGCTCCGTCCAGCGAATGGGCTTCACGGCCGCCCTCGCCGGCGCCCTCGCTCATGATGTGCTTCACCTGGATATTGACGGAGTCCTTGCCCCAGCCCAGGTCGTTGCCGTCATCGTCGTAGGTGGACTGCCAGGCGTTGATCATAGCGCGGGTCATGTCGATAGAAAGCTGAGGATCCTCGCCAAAGGTCATGTCGTTGCGGGACCACCGGGGTTCAGTCGCCAGGTCAACCTGGGGGCCGACGTTCATGGTCAGGTTCATGGAATGCCATTCCTTGGACAAGGTACGGCCATATTCATGGGCCAATTCCGGATCGAAGGTGGCGGCCAGCGCCAGGTTGCCGGGCCAGTCGGTCACGCCGCTGCCTTCCAGCGGGTCGGCAATGAAGGTGGCAGGGATAGCAACCACGTCGGTATTTGCTTCGATGTGCTTCTGAATCTCGTTGTTCCAGGTGGTAATCAATTCAGCGCCAACGGAGCTGAAACGGATGTGGCGATAACCCAGATCCAGCGCAGTCTTGGTGGTATCCGCCAGGGTTTTGGCAGGAGTGCCGACGCTAAAGGGGTTCATTTTCAAACCCAACTGGAATTCCAGACTCAGGCCGCCGTTCGTGACCAGGTCGCGGGAGCGTTCTTTGTAGTCCACGCGCCAGTCTTCAAACACGTCCAGTTCGCCGTCACGATCCAAATCCTTGAAGGCGTAACCATCCACTTCAATCAGATCCACGCCGCCGCCCTTGGTGTAACTCAGGATTGCGCCGCCTTCATTTTCAACCAGTGTCCAGCCTTCCGGCTGCAGTGTTTCGGTATACTTCTTGCCGCTTTCGCCCATGGCAAAGCTGGGCAACATCACAACCATCATCACGGCTGTGATGATCACGCTGACTACCCGCTTCGTGTTGATCTTCATCAATGATACCTCCATTGTTTTCTTTCCGGTGTGTGAACAAACAAGCAGATTATTTTCGGGGGACTTCGAGCTCTCAATCCTCCGCCAGGGTGCACCTCCTATAGCGGCAATTGGAAATTCCCCGAAGATCTGATTTTATTATAACCACAGAAAGAAGCAATGGATTGTTCTTCGACCAAACTGTCGTTTTTCGCTACCAAATTGAAAATATGTGCTTTTTTCCACCGTTTATTGCATGTATTTTGAATATACCAAGGGATTCATGTGCAGCCTCCGCTTTTCATTACAACGGCGACAGATATAAATAAGCATGCTCCGCTTTCGATAAATCAATGTTTGCTGCCATGTCGTTTTATCTAGTCCCCTTCGCCAACGTCGGAATTTGTTAGACAAAAATGCGTATATGATCATAACAGAGTGGAAGTAAAGCGGAAAGTCAACCGCAATGCCAACTTCAACACCATTCATCCTGACCGCATCATTCCTGACTGGAATGAGCAGACGCCAGAGCAGAAAAGGCGCAAGCAGATGGCGTAGTTGAATCAGGAAATCGTATTACGCATGATCTCGCGAGCGTTCCCGATACTCCTGCGCGGTGCAGCCCATCCATTTCCGGAACCATCGGGCAAAATAGTTGGCGGTATTGAAGCCCGTCTGCTCCGCAATAGAGGCGATGGACTGGTCGGTTTCGCTGAGGAGGCTGCACGCCTTCTTCAGCCGGGACTGTGCAATGCTGTCGCTGAACGACACGCTGCTGCATTCACGGTACACACGCGAAATGTAGGTGGGATGGAAATGCAGCGCGTCCGCAATCGCGGTGAGCGACAAATCGCCGCTTAGATGCTCGGCTATATACTGGTCAATTTGCCGCACAATATGTCGCTGACGGTGCATTTGCTTTTTGGAGCGTGCATTGAATACCTCCTGCGCCAGATGGTTCAGCTTGCGCTGCAGCTCGCTGAGCGGCGTTCCGGGCTTAATCACCAGCCTTTCCAGCGCGGGCGACGCAATGTCGCCCGTCAGGAAGGCGCCGCTGCAATCGCGCATGAACTGCGCCAGCGCCTCGTAAAGCTCATCGGTGCTTCGCTTATCGCTGGTATCTGCCAGAAGCTGAAAAAAGCGCGGGGTTTCTTCAGCAAAGAGATCCTCCTGACCGGTAAGCAGGCATTCCTTCATGCGGATAAGGCTTGCCTGTCCGTCGCTGACGGATACCAGCGGCATCGAGGACGTTGGCTGCGCCTGCGTCGCGTGCAGCGTGACCAGTTCGCCGGACGCGGGGCTGACCTGATTGATCAGCTCCAGCATCTGCGCCGCTCCCTTCCCCAATGCCTTCCATTCTGTTTCGCAGTCCATCAGGCAGACCGTCAGCTGCTGTCCCTGCTGCTCGATCATCCGCTGCGCATTCTCCAGGTGTCCCTCCAGCAGCGCGCTGTCCTCCTCCGAGGGCTGAAACACAATGGAGAAGCAGCGGGCATTCATGTCGGTCAGCAGCATCGGCAAATGGGGGCGCATCAGCTCCTCGATCAGGTTCATCGACTGATGCAGAAGCTCGGGGCGCATGGGTGCGCCGAACATGCCATATCCCATACGCACCGGTCGATGTGCGTCAAAGGGAAAACCGCTGTTCTTGATGGCGGCAAGCAGCGATTCCTCCTGCAGCTGTCCGCCGTGCATGGCATGGAACACCAGCTGCCGCAGCTGCCTTGCATATTCGCTCGCCACCGCCGCCTGCCGCATCAGCCTCGCGCTTTCCTCCTGCAGGTTCTCTACCGCTCTTTCCACCGTGCTGATAAGCACTTGGTCGCCTTCGCTTTTGAGTACATACGCAAACGCACGCTGCTTCAGCGTTCGGCGCGCATATTCAAAATCGGAATAGCCGGTCAGGTAGATAACGCGTGTCATCGGCCAGCGTTCGCGCACCATGCGGTGAAGCTCCAGCCCCGACGCTCCGGGCATTTCAATATCGGTCAGCAGAATATCCACGCGGTTGCGGTTCAGCACGGCGCACGCCTCGTCGCAGCTGTAGCAGCGGCGAACCTCCAGCCTGTCCTGAAACACCTCCTGAAGCATATGGTACAATCCGTCGGCAATGATAACCTCGTCATCGACAATAAGAAGCGATTCCACGCCGCCTCACCTCCCTGTCCTCGGGAATAGGATTGTCACAGACAATCCGTCCGCAAAGCTTTCCAGTTTCAGCTCATAATGATCACCGTAGAGCAGCTCCATGCGGCGATACAGGTTATACAGCGCGCTGCCCTCCGCCAGTTCTCCGGCGCGCATTCGCTCGTCCAGGCGGCGCACGTTCTCCGCATCCATCGTTCCGCCGTTATCATATACCGTTACGCCGAAGCGATCCTGCTCCATGATAAAGCTGACCTCCACCACGCCGCCGCTTTGCTTGTTCTTCACGCCATGCACAAAGGCATTCTCCACCACCGGCTGAAGAATCAGCGGCGGTATGTTTTCCTGCGCGATTTCCTCCGGCAGTTCGTTCATATGCACGCGCACCCGCGGAGAAAAACGCATCCCTTGAATTTCCAGGTACTGCCGGATATGGTTCACCTCGTCGCGCAGGGGAACGTCATGCTCCGGAATGGTCGTGATGTAGCGGTAATAGCGGCTCAGATTCAGGCTCAGCCGCGCAATGTCTTCGTTGCCGTCCTGCTGCGCCATGCGGTAGACCATAAAGAGCGTGTTGTAAAAGAAATGCGGATTGATTTGCATTTGCAGCTGCCGAATCTCCGCCTGCTGTGCGCGCAGCCGTTCCTCATAAACCTGCGCCTTGAGGCTTTCCAGATTCTCCATCATGGAGTTAAACTGGGCGTAGAGGTCGTCAAAGCCCGCATCCGAGCGGTCAATATGGAAATGTCCCGTTTCGCCCGCCTGACGCAGGGAATCGGCAATGGTGTCCAGCGGCTGAAGGATATATCGCCGGAAATAGGTAAGATAAATAACCAGCAGCACCAACGCCAGCGCGGTCAGCAGGCAGACCCACATACGATGGCGCATCAGCGGCTGCAATTCATCCGCTATCGTGCCGACACAGCGAAGCGTAAGATGCAGCAGCGGTATTTCCGCCTCTGCGGAAAAAGTGCTTTCCCCCTGCACGCCCAAAAGGCTGCTGCCCTCCTTTCCGGCGGACAGCAACCCATTTTTCGTTCCGGCACTGAAAAACACCGTGCCTTCCGGCGTATACAGCGTCATGTCCAGCGCGTTTTCGCTGGCCAACAGGCGCATTCGCCGTTCGAGACGTTCCGGCGATATGCAGACAGAAATGAGGAACATCGGCTCGCCCCGCGTTACAGAGCTGCAAAGCATGTACAGATTGTCCCCATGCTCTGCGATGCGCAGCAGCTTTCCGTCCACCAATTGCCGGAAAGTCGCGTATTCGCTCCGATCCATCGTATCATAGATGGATTTTTCCGTCGAGATAACGCGGTTGATCTGCGGCAGCAGGATCTTTGCGTTTTCCAGCAAATCACACGAGCGCTTCATGCGGAGCAGCTTATCAGACAGCCCGCTAATGCTGGCGATACGCTGATAGTCGCTGAGCCGCGGATAGGCGATCACATACCGCAGCAGCTCCTTATCCGCCGCAAGCTCCTGACACTGGGTAATCAGATTTCCGACCTCCAGATTGATTTGCGACGCAATATAGCTGCATTCCCGTTCGCTAAGCGCCTCCATGTTCCCATGAAGGGTCTGCAATCCCATATGGTTCAGGTAAAGCCCGATGGCATAGAACACCAGCACCACGGCGACCGTGATGGCCAGCAGGCGGATGAACCCACGGCGATTTAGACCCAGCGGCTGTTTATACATGCGCAATTATCCCTTCACAGACCCCAGCACCATGCCCTTGACGAAGTAGCGCTGCAAGAAAGGATACAGCACCAGCATCGGGAAGCATGCTACAAAAATCATGGCGCATTTCACGGTTTTGTCGGATACCAAGGCAAGCGCCTCCCAGTCGCCGGCGCCCATCTGCGTGAGCTTCTGGTCAATGACGATGGTTCGCATGTAGCTCTGCAAAGGATATTGCTCCGGACCTCTGCTGTAGATGATGCCGTTGAACCATTCGTTCCAGTGATACACAGTGGAGTACAGGGCGACGGTGGCGAGCGCCGCCTTGGAGGTGGGCACAAAGATCTGCCACAGAATGCGCCACTGGCTGGCGCCGTCCATGATGGCGGCCTCCTCCAGCTCTCGGGGCGTCTGACGGAAGAAATTCAGCAGCAGAATAATGTTGTACACAGGGACAGCGCCGGGAATCACCAGCGACCAGAAGGTTCCCTTGAGTCCAGTAAGGTTAATGACCATGTACAGCGGAATCATGCCGCCGGAAACCAGCATGGTAATGAAGAAATACCATGCATACGCCGTGCGGGCGCGGAACTGGTTTCTTTCCTTGCTCAGCGGATAGGCGCAAATGATGCAGAAAAACATGTTCAGGCTCACGCCGACCAGCACACGCTTGAGCGAAACAAGCATCGCCGTCCAGAAGGGAGCGCGGTTGATGACATACTTATAGCTTTCCAGCGTGAACTTCACCGGCCATAGCGCAACCAGTCCGCCGGAGGCAGAGGACTTATCTGACAGGGAGATGGCGAATACGTGAATCAGCGGAATCAGGCAAGACGCGGCCAGCAAACCGATTACCAGGGCGTTGACCACAACGAATACCCGGGCTCCGAAGCTCTTTGACTTAACCATACCACGCGCCTCCTCATCAGAAAACTCTGTAATCTGCGAACTTGTAGGCACACAGATAGCTTACAGAGATAAAGAGTGTCGATACAACGGATTTGAACATGCTCACAGCGGCGGACTGTCCCCACAGACCGTTCTTAAAGCTCAGGCGATAAATGAACGTATCCAGAATATCGCCGGTGGGATAAACAGCCTCGCTGTACATGTTATAAACCTGATCAAAACCGGCATTGAGCACGTTGCCAAGGCTCAGCACCATCATCAGCACGATAATCATGCGCATATTGGGCAAGGTGACATGCATGATCCGCTGAAAGCGGTTGGCGCCGTCAATGGTCGCGGCTTCATACTGGGTGGGATCAATGTTGGTAATAGCAGCCAGATACACAATCGTACCAAAGCCAAATTCCTTCCATACGTCGGTAAACACCAGCGTAAATCGGAACCATTTGTTGCTGCCAAGGAAGAAAATCGGTTCAGCGCCGAATAGCCCCAGGAAGCGATTGACAAGACCGCCGTTGGGCGACAGCAGGTCAATCATAATACCCGCCAGAATAATCCAGCTCAGGAAGTGGGGCAGATAAATCAAGGTTTGCGAGATGCGCCGGAAGGCATTGCTTCGAATCTCATTGAGCAAAATGGACACGATGACAGGCACGAGCAGATGCAGTGCCATTTTCCACGCCGAGATGATGATCGTGTTGCGGAGCGCAGGCATCGTCTGGGGATTTCGCAGCAGCATTTGGAAGTTCCTCATGCCGACAAATTTCTGAGGACCAAACAGTCCCTTCGCCGGAATAAAGTTCTCAAATGCGATCTTCAGCCCAATCATGGGAAGGTACATATAGATGAAGACAAGAATAACGCCGGGCAGCAGCATTAGATGAAAGGGCATCTCGCGCCACAAGCGTTTTCTTCTCCGAACACGCTTCAAGTTGACGTAATTTTTGCTTACAATGCTTTTTTCCACAGTCGTCACCCCCTGCTGGAATTGATTTGAAAGCGGGGGCTGATGTTGTCACCAGCCCCCGTTAGTCAACCGGTCAGATTACTTCAAGGAAGCATACCATGCGTTGACTTCTTCAGTAATCGCGTCGCCGCCGTTGGCGTAGAAGTTTTCCACAAACCGGTCGAAAGCGTCAATGGTTTCCTCGCCGGTGATGATCTTCACGAAGGTTTCGTTCTGCAGGTCCTTGAGGTAGCTCATGTACAGGGTCGTGCTTTCGGTGGGTGCGCCAACGAACATCATGTCCTGCGTCAGATTGTTTTCCTGGTAGTAGTTCAGCACGCCGTAAGCGCCTTCCGCACCGTAGATGCGCTCCCAGCCCCACAGGGCGAAGCCTTCCTCGGAGCCGGATTCAAACGCCTGAAGCTTCTGAAGGATGGAGTAGCCTTCACCGGTGACCTGAGAGAAATCGCCGGACTGACGCGCCGCTTCCAGATCGAGGAAAGCTTTCAGGTTCTTGTCAGGCTTGGTGGGGGTCACAGGGGACAGCTTCCAGATGGATTCGGAATCCAGGGGCGCGTAGTACACGCCGTTCTCGTTGTTGGGGCCCCAACACTTGTCGATGAAGAGGTTGTACATCTTCACAACGGCTTCGGGATGCTCGCAGTCCTTGCGAACCACGGTCCAAGCGGTAGTGCCGACGTCCGTCTGCGCCTTCGCCTTGTGGTCGGTAGCCGTTACGATGGGGAACGCCTGCCACTGTCCTTCGGGCTCAAGGTTCTTGCTGTTCTGCAGGGGGTAAATAGAGTTCCACTGTGCGCCAAACATGATGCCGCACTTGCCGGAAGTGGTCGCTTCCGCCACCTTGCCGTCGTCCTTAACGGCAAATTCAGGATCCAGCAGACCGTCCACATACATCTGATGCAGCGTCGCCAGCGCGTCCTTGGTACCGGGCAGCGTAGAGCCATACACCAGCTTGCCCGTTCCGTCGTCCACCCAGATTTCGGGATAGGAATCGAACGCATTGAAGAAGCCCTTCAGCGTGAACAGCTGATCCCAAGGCGTCTTGGACACGGCCATGCCGATGGTGTCGTTCACGCCGTTGCCGTCGAAGTCAGCCTCAGCGAAGGCCTTCGCCGTAGCAATCAGCTCGTCCATGGTGGTGGGAACGGGCAGGTTCAGCTTTTCCAGCCAGTCCGTGCGAATCCACATCAGGTCGGCAATCATCAGCGTTGCGTCTACCACGGGCAGCGCGTAAAGCTGACCGTCGAAGGTGACCGCGTCAAAGGGAGAAGTGCCGGTTTCCAGCATGACGCGCTTGGTCTGCTCGGTTGCGTACTCGTTGTAGATTTCGTCGAGCGGCATAATCAGACCCGCCTCATACAGCTGCTTGGCTTGCAGAGCGGTCACGTTCACGAACTCCGGAATGGCGCCGACGGCCAGCTCCGCAGCCAGCTTCTGGTTGTATTCGTCGCCGCTCTTCACGATCCAGTCGTATTCCACGTTGATGTTCAGCTCGTCGCGGAACAGATCGCACCAGAGGTTGTCGGTCATGGTCTTGTCGGGATGCTGCGAGAAGTAGTTCGCGTCGAGCGTGTCGTCCGTGGAACGAACGAAATGCACCGTCACGGGTTCATCATATTTCTGTTCGTTCGCCAGCGCGCTGGTGCAGAGCATCATGAGCGCCATCAGCAGAGATACGACGGAGAGGAATTTCTTCATAGGGAAGCCTCCTTTGCAATTGTTGAACCGAATTCCTATCGGTTCTATTGATAATAGTATAGCACAAGTTTTCACCAGAAACAATGGAATATCTTTGACACAATAGCACAAATGAACACAAAATGATATATTCGCGCAAAGGGCGTTTTTGTTTTTTTCTTTTCTTTGCTTCACCAGTTGCGACATTCTTTCATTATTTCGCGCAAAACGTCCGCTTCACAACGAACCTGCGCAAAAAAGGCGGCGAACGACGTCGCGCAAGCAAAAAGCAATTCTATTATAGCAAAACGCCCTGCGAAAAGAAAGTCCCGCGCCGAAGAGCAATATCAAGTAAGTATTCTTCCCCTTGGAAAATGACGCATGCATAGCCATCATGGAATCCGGATGCATACTCAAAGCACCAGCCAGTAGGAGTACCATCTGCTGAGTAGAACTCATAGCGAGGCCTTTGTTCATCATCAAGAAGTGTTAAGGCAACACCGCACAATTCGGCGGCGCGTCTGGCGATGTCTTTTCCGCCATCTGCGGCATGCAAATTCTTCGATTTACATCCAGTAAACCTTCGGAATTTGCATTTGCATCTGACGAAAAATCCCTTCGTCAGCCAACCACCTCATTTGTGCGGTGTTACCTTACATAAAACCCATCTTCCGGGATTGTGATTGAGTCAAATTTACATGGCGCAATCAGCTTCCCCTTTGAGTTAATTAGTCCTACGTCACTGTCTGTATATACACAGGAATATCCATTGCAAGAATAGAACCTGCAGGGAGAAACTCTTGAGGTAACCCTTTATAGCCCTTGCGAGGTTTCTCTATTTCCATCGCTACAATAATGTCATTTCGCATCATAGATGTCATACTGGCTTGACTCATGCCATGCTTTAGCTGATGCGCAATTTTCGCAGTTTTCTAAGAAATGTGAAACTGTGTAAATATCAGGATTGTCTTGATTGGCTATGGAATATTCAACCACAGCTTCAAGATAATCAGCAAGATTGTCTACAACCTTCCCTTGAAGTTCGAAATAATCCCACGTCCCTGCATCATCAGTCCGATTGATTGGACTATTATGCAAATATCTGTATATATTATTGCAAATCAAAATATCCGCATTCACAAACTGTCCCCACCGCGGATTATAATACCGACTCCTGAGATAGTACAGCCCCGTCTCCTCGTCAAACACATACCCGCGGTAGCGGAACGGCTGCACCTTGCCCAGCGTCTCCGCCAGCTCACCAGTACACCACAGCGGCGCGCCCCACGCATCGTAGCCGTAGCTGACGACGGTATTGCCATTCTCATCCAGAATTGCAAGAATATCGCCCTGCAAGCTCTTGACATACGCATACGCCGTGCCGTTGTACACCACCACCGCCGGGCGGTTCTGCGCGTCATTCTAAATTCAGCAAGCATCAACCGTTACTTTTTCCCATATATCTTTCAGCAAATATCCATCAATCCGTGCATTCTCGAACAATGCACGAGCAGATAAAAAACTCTGAGTATTTCCTTGCTCATCACTCAAATACGTTTGCCCATCACGCGCATAAGCAATCCAGTAGTACTTGCTCTGATAGCAAAAGTGAATTTCCTGATGATAAACAATTACTTGATGTCTAACAGCCTCATAAGATTCCCAAGCAGGATCGTTCCACTCAGGAATTTCAATCTCAGCAAACGCTGCAGATAAACGAATTCCGTCAGAAATATACACCTGATCGCATAATTCCTCCAATGAATCTCGTTGTTGAGGGATCATGTCTGTACCCACCAAAATATACACAGTTCTGGATAAAAGATTCTTTTTCCTGAGCGAATAATACTCAGAGTTATATCTGAATACTACTGAAGAATGATCTTTCAAGCAGCTGCTAATGCTATCTATCGTCATGTTTGTCACTCCAAATATCTCAAATTTATTGGAGCTCCGCGACCATTAGGTCCCCAAATATGTAAGTGTGGATTGCTATGTATGGGGGATTTGTGTCAGCGATAATTAATGCCATATACAAACTGAAGAACATAATTATGCTCACTGTTGTCAGACACACAAATGCTCCTACTATGAATTTTGAAATCTTTCTCATTTTATCTCCACTCTATAGTTTCTACTACCTCGTATGCCATATTGCAAGCACTTTCCCATCTATGGTAATAAGCGCATACGGAACGCCACCTCCTCTTAATTCCCTCATAGAACCTTTAATTAACCATATTTTATTTGTTTCATCATAAGAAACTATAAACGGTCTCTTCGTTTCAATATCATAATCGAATACAACATTCCATAATTGCCCAGCAGCTTTCGCTGCTTCTTCAACACTGTTAACAGGTGCGATACTATCACCCTTCCACTGAAACGAATATAATTCTTCTTTATATTGAGATATATCAAAGTCCGACCCTTTCTCGTATGGTTCATTTGAACTTTCTAGACAAACCGTGATTGTTTTCATAGTAAGCGGTTTATTAGCTTGCTCCACAAAATTACTTCCTGAGAATAAGCATATCATAATCACAATTGAAATAACCAGCATAAAAACAATATACCAGCGTTTTCTCGGCTTCTGCTTTCCCAATTTCCTTATTTCCCCTTTCTATTCTTTATATATGGGTCATTTTCATCAAAAGGTATATCTGATGAAACAAGAGTAACTTCATCTGCTGTAATATCATATTTCCAGAGATGTCCGCTGCATGTCGCTAAATACGAGTAAACTGCTTTTTCGTTCTCAAATAACAAATTCGCCACTTTGTAATCATCATCGGAAAATTTATAATTTTCATATTCGCGCATATAAGCTCCGTGAGAATGGACCCAACCCACAAGTTGGCAATCAGGATCATCAGGATAGCTTATCTCAGCGGTCTTGCGCTCCGTTCCGCTTGAAGGCTCAAGATATGTGTAATATTCTATTGTTCCGATCGGTATTATGTTCCATCCCCAAATATTTATTAGATATTTTGTTTCCGTTCGCTTATAAATTGTCGATGCGTATTCAACGTTTTGCGATATTGACAACGCATTGTAGCATTCTGCAAAGTCAATTGCCGCTTCGTCAGGGCTCGAAAAAGCATCTCCTGGCTCTCTTCCATTATAATCCACAAAGTTTACTGGATTATTGTTACAGTAAGCATTTATATTCTTCTCAATAATATTTTTACTACAGCCTATTTGCTTATCCGCATTAACAAACCTGCACCGTTCCGCATTATAGTACCGACTCCGCAGATAGTACAGCCCTGTTTCCTCATCAAACACATACCCGCGATAGCGGAACGGCTGCACCTTGCCCAGCGTCTCCGCCAGTTCACCGGTACACCACAGCGGCGAACCCCACGCATCGTAGCCGTAGCTGACGACGGTATTGCCATTCTCATCCAGAATCGCAAGAATATCGCCCTGCAAGCTCTTGACATACGCATACGCCGCGCCATTGTACACCACCACCGCCGGGCGGTTCTGCGCGTCATAGAAAATGTGCAGCTCATCCGTGCCGGAAGTCATATGCACAACATTCTTGCCGTGCAGCGTGTACTTCGTCGCCACACCGTTGATCGTTTTCTGCACACGCAAGCCGTTCTCGTTTGTAAACGAACCGTGCATCTGAGCCACAGCCGCAACGATTGACCACGATTGAAAGTAGAGCTATCCACCGCAGCTTCTTTCATGGAGGAAGTTGCGATGGACACTCTTAGATGAGTAGTTTTATTTCATGGTCGATGATAATCATGCAAAATGCGAACCGATACAATTAGCCGTGACTTTTCCAATAGCCGCACTTCAAGCCTGTCTTTTTTTAGATCAAACTCTGGAATATCGCCAGGGAATGCGAGCGGTTCCGGATAGCTACTCGTTTTCATCATGGAACCACAATACGGAAAATAGTGATTAGGAATTATAAATATACTGTTTACATGCAATACTCGTTGCTTTGTCCCATGCCGTATAAAATCCCATAACGGAACAACCACACATTTATACAAAAACAAGTACGCACATAGCGCAGCGAGTGCACCAAAGGTTAATTGAAAATGGACAAAATCAGCCGTTCCACTAAAGTAGTTTGCTCTGCATATTGTTCTGTAAATATATACGGCAAAAAAAGGAAATCCAAGAAGAATACCGTGGATAACGCTTCTGCGAAGTCCCATTTTTTCCTCTCCTTTCAATGTGGAGTCGAAATTATTCTGAAGAAATTTGCATCATAGACCAATTTGTCGTTGTAGAGTAAGTGGCAGGCATGATTGTATGCCGAATAAAGAAATGGCTGGCAAATTCGTCAATTGGCATGTTCATAAATTGCTTAAGAGCCTCGTTGCGTCCTCCTGAAAACCACTGTGTCGCAAGTTCTTTTCGAGCATATCTTGGCATTTTATGAACTTTATAATCATGATCCCAAAGAAGTTTATCACCAATGATTTTCCCCACAACATTGCCATATGCGCCGGATGCAGCAGATAGTCCAATATTTTCTATTGCTCGACGATCGCCAGACAAGGCACCTTCAACATCCAATTCTCCAGCAATCCAACCATCAACAACATTTCCTGTAGCCCCCATTACCCCTGTCCACAAAAGTGATGAACAACCAATTCCAGCAATAGCACCGCCAACAGCTGCTCCTGCATATTTTTCAGCAGGTGAATCCGGGACAAACATATCCCAGCCGCGTTTTCCCTTCTGGTAGTTTTCAACTACATCATCAACGTATTCGCTTGCACAGTTGACAATGGCTCCAACTACCGCACCAACCACCGCCTTGACTACCGTAGCTCCTATTGCTGCGCAAATGGCTGCCAGAAATTTCCCGTCAGCATCTGCATTCATTACTGGTGAATTTTTGCAGTAACAGAGTGGGTTGTGACTCAAAATACCATCCGAAGTTCCGCCAAGCCATCGATCAATGCACAGAAAACGGGAAATGCTTGCATGATAATACCTACTTCTTAGATAATACAGCCCCGTCTCCTCATCAAACACATACCCGCGATACCTAAACGGGTTGAGCGTCCCCAGCGTCTCTGCCAGAGTCCCACTCTTCCCAATGGGCATACCCCAAGCATCATACGCATAGCTAACAACAACATTTCCATCCGCATCAAGAATCGCAATCACATCGCCCTGCAAGTTCTTGACGTAAGCATAAGGAACACCGTTGTAAGCCACGACCGCTGGACGATTCTGTGCATCGTAGAAGAAGTGCAGTTCATCGTCGCCGCGCTTCATATGCACAATGTTCTTCCCATGCAGGGTATAGTCCGTTACCACCCCATTTACTGTTTTTTCACCCGCAATCCGTTTTCATTATACACAAACTTGGCGTCGGTGTCAACGCTCTGCATCCGCGCACGCCGCTATCGTCAATGATGGAAAGCAGGATTTATCCACCAAGCTTCCTTTGAAGAATGTAATTTCGCAGCAGCATTCTACTCAGGGAAGATCAAAATGAATCATCTTTGGAATGTTTAATTTGCAGGAATATCAAAGATGACCGTTATTCCATCGACTTGCTGTATTTCCTCAATCCATGCGGAAACATCGCCAATTTCTTCAGAGAATACATCTTCCCGGAAGTGCAGCATCAGGTTGTCTCCTGCTTCCAACGAATCTGGCGTAAACACATCATATCCGCACTGAATATAAACAGAGTGTACAAAAACTTCTTTTACACCGGAATATGCAAAAGCTTCATCACCAACAAACCTTAGTGTCTCAGGGAAAGCCATTTCTTTAAGACTCCATGTGTCACAAAATGCTTGCTCCCCAATGCTGTGCAAGTTCAATGGTAAATCAATGTCTTCCAATGAAGTACATAACGTGAAGGCATTTGAACCGATGATTAACAATGAATCCGGAAGATGCACTGTAGATAATCGGCTACAACCTTCAAATGCGTTGTCGCCAATCACAATCACACCATCAGGGATAAATACATCTTGTAAAAAGTCATTTTCAGAAAAAGCACCCTCACCTATCGCACAGCAACGAGTATCTACATAATATTTCGTCAGTTCAAGCTGCTCTGGATAAGAGACAAGGACACCATTGCAATAAGTAATGCAGAATGTATCAACGAAGCACTCGTTATTGCTCGTGTTGCAGTGTTTACACACAGCGGCATTTGAAAATGGAAACAGCTCCATCAGCGTTGTACAAATTGCTAAAACGAGTGCGATTGTTTTAAAATGCATCATTATTCTCCTGATTTAATTTGTGTAGTCAATTCCTTTCATGTAGCCATAATGCGTAAATGGGTCGTTTATTGCTTCAGATTCGGATAATTCGCGAATTATTACGCCACCATATACAGATTCAATAACAGCATTCTCATATCCGGGGAAATAGTTACCAACATATACTGCAAAGTGCCCATCATCGCCAAATGGATTACGAAACAAGCCCATTCCAATTCTAAACTCAGTGTTTGCGTCGATTTTCCCTTTACCAACAACGTTTTTCTTCGGATCCGTTTTGTTATATACAGAGTTCCTATATGTTCCCTCAACATGCGTAGAAATTTTCAACGCCTTCACTGAACTTGCAGAATAATACCAATACATGGTATAACGATATATGCCAACACAATCGACACGACCATACGCAGTATCGTGATCATATTCCCATTCTTCAATCCGCATTTGCTCAAGAAGCGCCATGAATTGACAGACCTTCATTCGTCCATTTTTATAATTCTTTTTCTGGACATGCTCCATCTTATCCCCAAACTCACCAGCGAAAGGGAGGTGTTCTTCACCGCATTCATCGCAATATGAACAAGTAACACATGTGCCAGATGTATCTAAAAAATAAATCGGGTTGTTTGAACAGTATGTATAGCCATTGTGAGCAAAATTTTCTGTTTTGAGCAACACTGCATCGGAATTGATAAACCGGCAGATTCTTATCGAATAATACCGACTCCGCAGATAGTACAGCCCCGTCTCCTCGTCAAACACATACCCGCGATACCTAAACGGCTGCACCTTGCCCAGCGTCTCCGCCAGCTCACCAGTGCACCACAGCGGCGCGCCCCACGCATCGTAGCCGTAGCTGACGACGGTATTGCCATTCTCATCCAGAATCGCAACAATATCGCTGGGCAAGGATAGTGTTCGCTATATGAAGAGGTTTTTCCTGCTTTTGCAAAAAATTTTCCTACAAGCCTTTCCGGACTGCCTGAATTTCAGTTTCTGAAAGGCGAAAATGAAGAAAATTTTCAGGCATAGAAAAAGCGGCACACAGCCGAGTTGGTGTCGGTTGTGTGCCGTATAGGCTGATGCAGTTATTCTTGCACAGTCAAGGATTATTCACCATGCTTATTTGTACTATGCATTTATAAAATAAAAGCCAGTTTTCCAATGGTTTGAGCATGGTTTCAAAGCATAGATGTTCAAGCAATAAAATCATTCATAGTCACTATGCCCCGTATACGCAACCAAATGCGGGACATCGACATGCCGCCTGAAAAACCTCCATTGCTCATACTCCGCATCATTATCAGCAAAAATCTCAATGCACAGTTGATTGCCTGTCATAATGCGCAAATCATTCATGGGCGAACATTCAACCTGCAAGACTTTCGCAGGAAGCAATTGGTTGAGTTTCACGACATTCTTATCAAACACCCTATTATTGTGCGGGTCGTCGTTATCTTCAAAGACATCGTAAATGCTGCTGCGTGTTACAAGCAAAACGCCCTCGTGCGTAACACGAAAAGCGCACTGCGTATGCAACGCATAGGGAATACCGTCCTTTTCAAACTGCCACCAGACCAAATCAGCGGCACGACCGACCGTCAGCAGACAGCATCCCAAAAGCATGTCAATGCGGTATCTATCTTCCATTTTACCCTCCAAACATTGCCCATCCTTCCGCAACTATTTCCAGTATGCTATAACCCATACCAGTAATTTCATCATGCAGGCGGCGGCGTTGCCCACGATTCAAATTAAGGTTATAATCTCTTTTAAGCCGACGAAGCGCTTCCTCAAATTTTTCATTCTCCGATACGTTGTTTAACTTGGTATGATTTGAGTAATTGCCATCCTCATATTCTTTTCCTAGCTTTGATGCAAACATTAAGCTTGCACCTGTTGCCCCCGCCGCAACCGCTGTTGTCATCGCAGCATCTGCCACAGCAGCACCACTGATAATTTCACCACCTGCTGCTGCAAGAGCAAAACCACCACCGCCACCAGTCGCAGCTATAACCACTGCAACTACTGCAACGACAACTGCAGCTACCAATAGTGCTTTTCCGCAATCTGCAAGTACATCCCAGAAACTATTGCCGCCATCATCCGTATAGCGAACAGGATTATTGGCGCAGTAGAGAAACAGTTTTGCATCCCATAATTTTGCTTCTACTGCAATCTCTGCATCCGCATTAACAAACCTTCCCCACCCCGGATTATAGTACCGGCTCCGCAGATAGTACAGCCCCGTTTCCTCATCGAACACATACCCGCGATACCTAAACGGCTGCACCTTGCCCAGCGTTTCCGCCAGCTCACCAGTACACCACAGCGGCGCGCCCCACGCATCGTAGCCGTAGCTGACGACGGCATTGCCATTCTCATCCAGAATTGCAACAATATCGCCCTGCAAGCTCTTAACATACGCATACGCCGTGCCGTTGTACACCACCATCGCCGGACGATTCTGTGCATCATAGAAGAAGTGCAGCTCATCCGCGCCGTGCGTCATATGCACAACATTCTTACCGTGTAGCGTGTACTTCGTCGCCACGCCGTTGACCATTTTCTGCACACGCAGCCCGTCTGCATTGTACACAAACTCCGCCGTCACGCCCGCCTTCTGCATCTTTTGCAGCTGTCGGCCGTTCTGCCAAGTGTACGTCCACGTTCCGTCATTCAGCGGATTGCCAATCGCATCATAGCGAATTGTGCTGCCGTTGACCGCCGTGAGCTTGTCGCGCCAGTTCGCGTCACCGCAAGTATTGGGCAGCGTTTCTATACAATTGTTCCATCAGGCTACATCTTGTGCCTTTCGTTACATTGCACAATCAATCGAGTGTTTCCCATTCTACTGTAAATACATATTTGTCAAAGTCGGATGGCTTATCTTGGAATTCCACTCGTCTACCCGCTGCGTTACAGGCATATTGAATCTTGTTTGGCGCGATTTCTGTCCGCGTCATTGCCAAATCCGGAAAAGCTGTACTTTCCCACCAGCGCGACATTTTTAATTCTGCTGGAATCCAGCTTTGAAACGAAACAGCCAACAAGCCGGTATTCGATTCACAAAACAAGTGTCCCGGATATTTTTCAGCAATGCGAATGCTCAGTTTTGAGCTTTTCTTTGTACTCAAATTGGGAATCTGCGGATATTTTTCTGCATTCACTGTGATATACCCATTATAACCATTGGGGATGGAAAGTGTTGGTACCGTTGGATATGCCGACTCGCTATGAACACACTCAACCGTCAATTTGCACTTGCAATTTCGAGGAAGCTCCAAAATATCTCGCTTATAATATAATTTGTCGTTTTTTATGACATACACCGGGTTGCATTCAAGCCATTCCTTCTCCTCCATTGTCATTTCTTTTCTTCCCTTTTCAAGAAGAGATTTACGATATGCCACAGATTCTGTCGGATTCACATTCGCTTCCCCTTTCACTATATTCTACGTACTCAGTAATTGTTAAGGCAACACCGCACAAATGAGGTGGTCGGCTGGCGGATAAATTTTTCGTCAGATGCAATTGCAAAAATCGAAGGTTTACTGGCGGTAAATCGAGATTTTTGCAAGCAGCAGATGGCGGAAAAGGCATTCGTCAGATGGTTGCCGAATGAATCAGCGTTCCCGTGGTCTGATTCCCGACCTTGACCGCCGTCTGACGACCTAGCGCATCCTGCTCGAAAGTATACGTCACGTCGTTCGCGGCGTTCCCGTCCGTATTGTGACGGATTTCGACCAGATTCCCACGCTGCTCGTCATAGGTATATTCGATGTCAGCAGACAGATTTCCTGCTTTTGCGCGTGGAACAATTGGCGTGTGCGTAGGGTTTTCTTGACTTCTCCCCTACCCTATGGGTTAGCAAAGTACAAGAAATAGCGTCTGTGAAAAACTGATGTTGTTGCAATTTTCTTTCCTTTATTTGCAATAGAAATTGTTGAAAAGTTTGCAGACGTTCGCTTGCGAATAGTGCAATACTGTGATAAAATAAAGATGCAATAGGTATCAAACCTGTTGCATGGCCAGAGAATGGTGTGATGCCAATGGACAGTAATCGAACAGTTAGCTTTTCGCTGGGTGGAATGGCTTTTGAATACGATGAGGAAAAGAATCAAATCAATATAAAAAAGCATGGGATTTCATTTCGCAGCGCAGCCCGTATCTTTTTCGATTATGACCGAATTTAATTTTTCGATGACGCTCACAGCGACTGCGAGTTACGCTATGATACAATCGGCGACACCTCAGCCGGACGAATTACACAAATTGGAGAAATATCAATCGGAAATGCAAACTAATTTTCTGTTGGCGAGAATGAAATTCTCTTCGTTGTATATACTGGAAGGGTCAGAGTTGAAGAAAATGGAAAAGTAACTGACGTAACAAGATTGATTTCCGCCCGATTAGCAACCGAATTTGAAAGGGGGCTTTATTATAGTAAGAGCTAACGAACTGTCTGCCGAAATGAAGCGCGAGCTTGCCTTCACCAAAGAAGAGCTGGCAGAGTTGGAAGCCGCAAAGAAAATGCCAATTACGTTTGATGCAGATTGCCCTGCAACCACGCCGGAACAAGCGGTTAAATTCAAGAGGGTCAATCCGCCCCGCAGAAGAGCGGATGCTCATATGGCATAAAATATGTTTTGCCGTTAGTAGGCTACACGCAGTCTACTAACGGCTTTTTTATACCGTCACAGTTGCGTGGGTGATGCAGTGCGGCAGGCCGTCAACGCGATTTTCAACGGATCGTCCGCCACAGCCGTCACCGTAACTTCATTGCCGACCGCACCTTATACAGCGTCTGGTGCAGCGAAGTCCGCCAGCCGTAGCCCATGCCGAACTCGTCCTCGTTGCTGTCACAAGAATTGTAGTAATGGGTCACGGAAACCGGCAGGCGATTGCCGTTCATTGCCGTGTCCGCGTGAGCGAAAATTAGGCTGCCATTGACAAGGCTGACACTGCCAGTCCCTGCCAAACCCGCAGATTGATGGTCGTAAGTCAGATAGCTTTCCAGACCCGCAAGGCTCGTGACATCGAACTCTTTCCACGAATACTGATTTTTCAGCACGCGGCAGTAGTCCTGATACACACCGCTGACTTCCGTTCGATTCTCATAGGTGATGGTCTTCGGATCCCAGTCCTCCAGCACTTCCTTGCACATCTCTCGAATCACGAGCTTTACACGGTCGGTCGGCTTGGACAGTACATTGCCGAAACTCAACGGATATTTTCCAAAATCAAAGCGGAATCTGCGGCAAAAGAACGCAGAATCCGTGATATTGACGCGCTGTTTGGCACGATTCAAACCATCCGAGAATTGAAGCCAGTTCAGCAGGAATACGAAGGCATCCACTGGAGCGGCAAGCGCGAAAAGTTCAAGGTCGAACACGGCGACGAATTGAACCGCCTGCAAAAAGCAATCTGGCTGCGCGAAAAGCTCATAAAGTCGCTGGGGCTTGCGTCTCCTCTCGATAAGGAGCAGCGTGCGGCGCTGAAAGCGGAACGTGCACGGCTTGAAGCGGAGCGCGAAGCCCTTCTTCCCAAACTCGAAGAAGTCAAGGGTGAATTGGCGGAACGAAACCGCATCCGATACTGGACGCGCAAGGTTGTTCCCGACGCACTGCCACGCGTTTCGGATGGGCGGGTTTCGGTTGAGGACGCGATGGAAACGGCGGTCAATCGGAAAGAGCTGGAGCAGGTCGAGGATGAAGCAGCGCGGATGGCCGCGCATCAGCCGCAGGAACAGGAAAAACAGGAGACGCCCCCTCGGCGTTTACCGCCAGCGGCGGCGAACTTTTCTGAAGGAGCACCACCGGGTATTGTATGATAACCTGCTGAATGCTGGGACGTTGCACGATCATCTTGTGGACATTGAGGAGCAGGCGCAGGGCGATGGCCTCCGCCTGTTTTGTATATAGAAAAGAACAATGCTGATTTACAATGGTATTGTTCCGGGCTTTGTTGACATTGTTCTTTTATTCGGGTATAATGTACTTGTGATTTTATGCGTGGAGGTATCCCCTATGGCTGAAATGATCTCGGTAAGAGAGGCAGCAGTGCGCTGGAATATAACGGAGCGGAGAGTTGCGACGCTCTGCAAGAATGGGAGAATCGCCGGTGCGAAAAAGCAGGGCAATCGTTGGCTGATCCCCGCTGATACGCAGAAGCCGGCGGATCAGCGGCTCAAGACGGGCGCTTTCCGCAAGACGGAGCGCGCGCCGAAGCTGCCCCTGCCCATCGGCGTGTCCAACTATTGCCTTGCATCGTCGGAATACTACTACATCGATAAGACGATGATGATCAAGGACTTTATCGACGAGCGTCCGATGGTGACGCTGTTCACCCGCCCCCGGCGTTTCGGCAAGACGCTGAATATGGATATGCTGCGCACTTATTTTGAAAAGAGCGACAAGGATACCTCCGTCTACTTCCGGGATAAGAAGATCTGGGCCTGCGGCCAGAAATACCGGGATTATCAGGGCAAGTACCCTGTGATCTTCCTGACCTTCAAGGATGTGAAGTTCGACACTTGGGAGGAGACCTTTGCGGCCATCCGGGATATTTTCGCAAAGGAGACCCGGCGGCATAAGGAGCTGCTGGCCAGCGATAAGTGCGACGAGTACAGCAAAAAGACCTATGCAAAGCTGGCAGACGGCAAAGTCAGCGAGGTAGAGTTGGCTTCTGCACTGCTGGATCTCTCCGCTATGCTGCACAAGCACTATGCCGTTGCGCCCATTATCATCATCGACGAGTACGACACCCCCATCCAGCAGGGCTATCAGAAGGACTATTACGACAAGGTCATCCGGTTTATGCGGAACCTGTTTTCCGGCGGGTTCAAGGATAATCAGCACCTGTCCTTCGGCTTCCTCACCGGCATTCTGCGGGTGGCCAAGGAGAGTATCTTCAGCGGGATGAACAACCTGTCCATCAACTCCGTGCTGGACAACAAATACAGCGCCTACTTCGGCTTCACTGCCGACGAGGTGATGGAGATGGCGGAATACTACGGCGCTGCCGATAAGTACGACGAGATCTGCCAGTGGTACGACGGCTACCGCTTCGGCAAGACGGAGATTTTCAATCCGTGGTCGGTGGTCAACTACTTCAGCAACGAGTGTGAGCCGAGACCCTTCTGGGTCTCCACCGGCAGCAACGATATTATCGGGGAAGTGCTTGCCCAGGCGGATGAGGAGATTTATAACCGTCTGACCTCCCTGGTCAACGGCGAGACCTTCACCACCTTCATCGACACCGGCGTGATCTATCCGCAGATCAAGAGCAATCCCTCCACCATTTACAGCTTCCTGCTGGTGACCGGCTATCTGAAGGCACTGAAAACCACGCCCTCCTTCAGCGGCGATTTTATGTGCGAGGTCTCCCTGCCCAACCGGGAGATCTCTCTGGTGTATAACAAGGAGATCTTGCAGCGACTGGAGAATCTGATCCCGCCGTCCACGGCGATTTCCGTTCAGGAGGCCATCTTCTCCGGCGATAACGCACGGCTGAAAGCGCAGATACAGACGCTGCTGACCCAGTCGGTCAGCTCCTTCGATACTGCCGGGGAGAACTTCTACCACGGCTTTATGCTGGGACTGTGCGCCCTGCTGGGCGGCGCTTTCGTGACCTCCAACCGGGAATCCGGCGACGGGCGCTATGACATTCAGCTGAAGCCCACGCAAAAGGGTCTTCCGGGCATCCTGATCGAGCTGAAAGCGGAGAAAAATTGCAGCGACGAAAAGCTGAAAAAGCTGTCCGAGACGGCCTTGCAGCAGATCAACGACAAGAAATACGAAACCGAGCTGACGACCGCCGGGGTCAAAACGATTTATAAATACGGCGTGGCCTTCAGCGGCAAAAAGGTCGAAGTGACGGTCGGATAAGGGACAGAGGTCACACTCTTATTTGAGTGGACAGTAACCACATGGAGAAAAACGTGATCCTCTGTCCGCACGAGAATATTATACTATTTCCAAATGAGAATGCGCCAAGATGCGCCGCGAATTTTTCGCTCTGGCTAACGGGAGTGGAATGCAGCGTAGCAGCGCTACGCTAAATGGAACGACCGGACGCCAGAACGGAAAAGGCGCAAGCAGATGGCGCAGGTGAATCTGGAAATAGTATTATATCAAAATCCAAAGCGGATTTCGATACCCAATGGAGGCGGCAAATGCCGCGCGATTTGGAAGGCTCAGTCGCTACGCTCCTTCCCTTTCCAAATCGTTTTTGTCTCTACCGAAGGTTGGCGTAGATACGACTTTATTATAGTAGCATAGAAAAGCAAGCGATGCGAGGAGTGGGGAAAGAATGGTCTTTCGGCTTGCCATCGTAGAGGATGAAAAGCAAGACAGCGATCTGTTACAAAGCCACATCCATCATTTTTTTACAGAGAATTGTCCGGACGACTCTTTTCAGGTAACTGTATTTGATAATGCAGGCGTCTTTATTGAACAATACAGGCCGGATTATGATCTTATTTTTTTGGATATTCAGATGCCGGGCCTCAATGGGATGGAAGCGGCTACAGCGCTGCGGAAAAAGGACAGCAGCGTGCTGCTGGTATTTGTTACGAATATGGCGCAGTATGCAGTGAGGGGGTACGATGTAAACGCCGCTGGATTCATTCTCAAACCCGTCAGCTATTATGATTTTCTCATGCGGATGCGAAAATGCATCGGGATTTTGCAGACGCGCGTGGAAGAATACGTGACGCTGAATATGCGGCAGGGCATCATCCGTCTGCCGGCGAGGGATATTTTGTATGTCGAGGTGAATCGGCACATGCTCACCTATCACACCTTTAAGGACGCTGTTCAGGCCACCGGTTCCCTGGCGGAAACGGAATCGTCTCTTCGGGGGTCCGGCTTTCTTCGCTGCAACAGTTGCTATCTTGTGAACCCGAAAGCGATCCAAGCTGTGCTTGGTTATGATATTCGATTGATCAACGGAGAGACGATCCAAATCAGTCATCCCAAGAAAAAGCAGTTTATGCAGGACTTGAATATCTGGCTGGGGGAGGGAAAAAACCTGTGACAATTTTGAATTGGTGGCTGGATCGCTTCCCCAGGTATGAATTTCTGGTGGAATACTTCCTCTTTTTGATTCCCATGGTGATTCATTTGCCAAGGAGAAAGCACTTTTTTCTGCGGTTGCTTCCCATGCTGGCGATAAGCTTTTTTCTTTCCAAACAGTGGAACATCACCTGGGCGTCAATCCTGCCGCTCTATATCCTCAGATATTTGATTTTATTCAGTCTGGGGATCGCGGTCACGATGTTATGCTTTGACTGCGATCTGCTGTCGGCGTTGTACTGCGGCGCGGCGGCTTACGCTGCGCAGCACACCTTCAACCGGATTTTCGATCTTGTGATATTATCGACTGGTTTGGAAAAAGGCATCACATATAACGGAGTTTATCTGCTTTTGATCTTCGCGGTGCTTGCCTTGATGGTGTTATCGTTCACGCGCAGGATCAACCGAAATACGGTCAAGTATATGGCGAATCGGAAAATCCTGTCGGTCAGCGGTATGATCCTGGTTTGCACAGTGGTGCTGACCGCGCTTTGGCGGGCGAATAAAGAGGGGCTCAGCACAGTTCAGCAAGTGATCATGGATTTGTATGATATGGCAGCTTGCGTCGGCGCGCTGGTGATTCTCCACAACATTTTTAAAATGGATGAGATGAAGCATGAAGCGGCTGTGATTCAGGAAATGTGGAACCAGGAGCGCAAGCAGTTGGCATTGTCTCAGGAAACGGTACGGATGCTCAACCTGAAATGCCATGACATGCGTCATTTGCTGCGGCTGATTTCCGCCCAGCAGGACGACAGCACCCAACGGGAAATCGATAGCATTCGGGAACTGATCGATGTGTACGATTCCCGGGTGGATACGGGAAATGAGGTGCTGAATCTCCTGCTTTCTGAGAAGGGATTGATCTGTCAGAAAGAAAAGATCCGCCTAAATTGTGTGGCAGACGGGCAGAGGCTGAACTTCATGGAGAAGCCGGATATCTACTCACTTTTCGGCAATGCATTGGACAATGCCATCGAGGCAGTCCGGCAGGTGGAAAGTCCCGATATGCGCATCATCACCCTGACAATCGTCGGCGCAATGGGCATGACCTCCGTCTGTGTGGAGAATTTCTATCAAGGAGATACCCTACAGGTAGAGAACGGCTTACCGGTCACAACAAAATCAGATCAGACAATCCATGGCTACGGAGTCAAAAGTATGCAATACCTGGTGAAAAAGTACCGGGGAGAAATGACCATCAGTATGGATCAGCAGATATTCTCCCTGAAGCTGCTTCTTCCCATGTCGGACTAATGAAATCATTTTATGCGCCCAATCTGCAAGGTTGGGCGTTTTCTATTGCTTTTTTGTCCTTTTCAGCTATGATACAGCCATGAAAATCATGGGAGAAACGAAGGAGGAGAAAAGACCATGAAACAGAGAAGAACCGGATTATGGCGTACCCTGACGGTTGTGTTCGTCCTGCTCACGGCGTTTACTGTGGCAGGCAGCGGCGTGGCGGGCACATATTCCGCGTTGATCAATTCCACCCTGGGCATCGAAACCAGCCGCATCGTGAAAGCCAACGGTGCTGAGAAAGAAGATACCCAGTATTTCAAATCCGCCTACAATTCCCTGGAAGAACAGTATCAGGCCAAAGCGGCGCTGATTCGGCAGATCGGCCGGGAGGGTACGATCCTGCTGAAAAATGAAAACAATGCGCTGCCTATGCAAAATGGTACTGTACTGGTGCTGGGAGGCGGTAGCTTCATGCAGGCCCTGGCCCATGACGGCGGCAGCATGAACGCCGCGGACCTGGCCAACGCCACGACCGTCGAGCAGGCGCTTACATTTGACGGCCTGAACGTCATCACCGAAGGTGCGCAGGCGGATGCCGCGTTAGTGGTCATCGGACGTTCCGCCGGAGAGGGCGCTGACATGCCGGAGGGCGGCCTGGCTCTGACTGCCGAGGAGCTTTCCCTGATCGCCCATGCGAAAGCGGCGGCGGGCAAGGTCATCGTTTTGCTCAGCGGTGACTTTTATCCCGAAATGGCTTCTCTGCAGGCTGATCCGGAAATCAGCGCAATCCTGCACCTGGGCAACGCTGGCTACCGCGGCGCTTACGGCCTGGCGGATGTGATCACAGGCAAAGCCTCTCCTTCTGGCCGCACGGTGGAAACGGTGGCTGTGGATTCCCACGCCTCCGCCGCGATGCAGAATTACGGCGACCACAGCTATACCAACGCCTCCAAAATCATGGCCTCCCAGGCGAAGACCTATGTGGTGTACGCCGAAAGCATTTACAAGGACTACAAATATTATGAGACCCGCTACGAGGACAGTGTACTGAATCAGGGCAACGCCTCCTTCGGCGGCTGGACCTGGGAACAGGATGTGCTGTACCCCTTTGGATATGGCCTGAGCTATACCACGTTTACTCAGGAATTGCAAGGTGTTACCTTCGATGACACCGCGCACACCGCCGCTGTTCAGGTGAAGGTGACCAACACTGGCGCTGTAACTGGCAAAGAAGTGGTACAGGTATACGGCCAATCCCCCTACACAGAATACGATAAAGAGCACCTGATTGAAAAAGCCGCCGTACAGCTGATGGGTTTTGAAAAGACCGCTGAACTGGCGCCCGGCGCTTCTGAAACCGTGACAGTCCAAGTACCCATGCAATGGCTGGCGTCCTTTGATACGAAGGGCTATGGCACCTATATCATGGAAGCGGGGAATTATTATTTCGCTGTAGGCAGCAGCGCCCATGACGCGGTGAATAACATCCTGGCCGCCAAGGGAGCGAACGTGAATGGCAGCGCCGCCCTGACCTATACCTGGAACCAGGCGGAAACGGATGCCAGTACTTACGCCAAGTCCCTCTACACTGGTGAATCCATTACCGCCAGCTTTCCGGATGCGGACATCAACTACTGGCTGGAGGAAGCGGATCGAATCACCTATCTTTCCCGTCAGGATTGGCAGGGCACCTGGCCCGAGACCATTCAGCTGACCGCCGGGGATAAGCTGAAAGCCGCCCTCAACGACAAGAAAAAGTATGAGAACGGTAAGTACAACGACACCGCCTCCCGCATCCAAGTGTATGACGTCAAGACCGGCGACGGCAGCACCATTCTTTCTGCCGCGATGATGCGCGGACGTCCTTATAACGACGAGTACTGGAACACACTGCTGGATAACCTGACCGTTGAGGACATCGTGGCGCTGGTCGCCAATGGCCGCTACCGCATCAGCGCCGCACCGTCGGTTTCCTTCCGGGAGATCATCGGCGGCGATTCGCCCACCGGTCTCAACATCCCCTACCTGTACAGTAAAGTCGGCGCTGACCGGCAGCCCATCGGGTCTTCCTACATGGTCAGCGACGGCATCACGGAAGAAAAGGTGGATCTGGTGCCCATGGATGCCAGCTTCTACTGTTCCGAACCTACTCTGGCCTCCACCTTCAACAAGGCGCTGGCCCTCGCCGAGGGCGAGATGATGGGAGAAGACAGCCTGTACTGCGGTGCCAGCTTCCTTTACGGCCCCGGTACCAACCTGCACCGCACGCCTTACGGCGGCCGCGCCACCGAATATTACTCCGCCGACCCCGTGCTCAACAGCCTGATTGGCGCGGAGCAGGTCAAGGGCGGCTGGAGCAAGGGCCTGGTGATGGTGGTCAAGCACTTCTCCGCCAACGACCAGGAGCAGAACCGCATCGGCGTGGCCACCTTTGTGACCGAACAGGATCTGCGCGAGAACATGCTGCGCGGCTTCGAGGGCTTGATGACCTACGGCGGCGCGATGGGCCTCATGGGCTCCTACAACCGCCTGGGCGTGCTCGGCACCGCGGCGGAATACGACCTGATGACCACCGTGCTGCGCAAGGAATGGGGCAGCGACTGCTTCGTGATCACTGACCTGAATTCTCCCACCGCCGGTCTGTATGACGGCAACGCCATCATCGCCGCCGGCACCTCCACCATGATGAACAACGGCACTTTCGACGCGGAAAGCGGCTCATACGTCAATACCACCCTGTCCGCGGAAGCCTTCAGGAGCGATCCCACGCTGCGCGTCGCCATGCGTGAAGCCGCCCATCACGTGCTGTACGCCTTCGTCAACAGCTCGGCCATGAACGGCCAGTCCGCAAATGACCGCATCGAAACAGTCACTCCCTGGTGGCAGCCCGCGCTGCTGGCGCTGGAAATCGTCTTTGGCGCAGCCGCCCTCCTCACCGCCGCTTTGTATCTGTTCAACGTCAATAAAAAGGAGGAAGGAAGCCATGCGTAAGCCTGAAAACGAACGGGCCTTCGCCCTGCGTCTGACCGTGCCCGTCCTGACCGCGCTCAGCCTGATCTTTTACCGTGTGCTGACCGCGTCATCCTTTGAAAGCACTGAAAACGTGCCCTTGGTCACGGTCCTGCTGGCCGCGGCCCTCGTGCTTGGCGCAGTCGCCGCCTTCAAGGATGTGCTCCACGTTCCTTCGTTCCTGACTTTCACTGCTCTGGCCGCCGCCGCCGCGGCCTTTGCCGCCGGACGCGCCAGCTATGTGGCCTTCTATCTCACCGGCGACGTGATGAACACCGGCCTGTCCGTGTTCTTCATCCTCACCTGCGTTGCGCTGGTGCTGGCCGTTGCCCTCAGCATCGCCGCTATGGCAGCCGGCAGCCGTAAAGCCCGCTGACTCATTTCGATTCAAGCACCGATACGGTGTTGAATAAATAAAGGAGGAAAAATCCATGAAGAACCTGTTCCGCACCCTGATCGCCCTGATCGCGATCCTGTCCCTCGCCTGCACCGCCCTGGCCGAATACAAGACCCCCACCACCGACTATGAAGTCTGGCAGGAATACACCCCCGAGCAGAGCATGCAGGAGGATGTGTCCGGCAAGGCCATCGCTTACCAGTTTACCGCTGTGAGCGATCCTGAAACCAGCAAAAAGAACGTTTCCCTGAAGATCGACCTGTATGAAGACGGCTTTGCCCGGATGGCCCAGAGCACGGAAGGCGATGGCGTGACCTATTACTACTACGGCTACTGGACGAACATGGACGACGAAGAGATCTTCCTCGCCTTCACCAGCTACAGCTACGAAGGAGCGACCATCGAAAACATGATCACCAACGGCGATATCCGCACGGTGGACTATACCTACGACCTGACCGAGGAAGACGGTACTTTCACCTTCGGCCTGAACTTCTGCCTGGGCTTTGCCGACGGCGGCCAGTACGTCCGCTCCACGACGGCCACCGGCGGCAGCACCCCCGCCTTCGAGACGGAAGAAGCCTGGTTAGCTGACGCTGCCGCTTACTGGGGCGCTGCGAAATAATCAAATCGTTGCTTTGCGGCCTGCTGGAACGAACACGCTCCGGCAGGCCGCTTTTTCAAAGAAAAAACAGGGAAAGCACCTGTTACTATCAAATTCAGAAGCAGCCATTTCTATCGGGCGACAAATTCCCCGTGAAAGGAGAAACATCCATGCAGGTCTTCAATCCTTATTTGCCCAGCTGGGAATATGTGCCGGACGGAGAACCTCACGTCTTTGGCGATCGGGTGTATGTGTACGGCTCCCACGACGCCTTTGGCGCGCCCATCTTCTGCGTGAATGATTATGTCTGCTGGTCCGCGCCGGTGAATGATCTAAGCGATTGGCGGTATGAAGGGGTCATCTATCGCAGCCGCCAGGACCCTGGAAACAAACTGGGCATCCGTTCCCTCTACGCCCCCGATGTGACCCAATTCCCTGATGGGCGCTTTGATTTCATGGGGGAAATGGGCGTGGCCGTATGCGATACCCCGGCAGGGCAGTATCAGTTTTACGGCAAGGTGCATCACAGGGACGGCAAGGTATGGGGCAAGAAATCCGGCGAGCAGTTTCCCTTTGATCCCGGTGTGCTGACGGACGACGACGGCCGGGTGTGGCTCTATTCCGGTTTTGCCACCAAGGTGCCCTTCCCCGCTTCCCGCTGGCATGATCTGCGCAACGACGGCGGCGTGGTGATGGAATTGGAGCGGGATATGGTGACCATCAAAACGGAGCCCAAGGTGCTGTTTCCCACCAAAGGAAAGCCCGGAGCCTTTCCGAACCATGCCTTCTTTGAAGCTTCCTCCATCCGCAAGGTGGATGGGAAATACTGCTTTGTGTATTCCAGCTTCGGTATCTGCTGGGCACATTGGCTACTGTGGCGGCGTCTTACCTTTTCCTTTTCTATATTCCCACAGCCCCGGAAATGCTGATGCGGCTGCTTAGGATCATCCTGGTTTTTTCCACATCCATCGCAGCAATGTGTTTTTGTTTCAACCTGAATTTCCGCACTGTAGCCTCCGCCTGCGCCGCGGGCTACGCGGTGGAGCACCTGACGTTTCAGATCGTTAAGATCATCAGCATGACCACACCGATTTTACCCGATTCCCTGTTTGGTCTGCCCCGCTGGGAGGCAGTGGAATATGTGCTATTCCCGCCCATTTACCTGGTGTTGGCCGCCACGCTGGGGGTGTACTCCGCCAAATGCCAGTGCTTCCGGCGCACGGATCGCCGCCTGACGCTGATCTTTTTCGCCATCGTGATCCTCACCATGGGTTTTACCCGCATCGCCGATGCATTTGGCGACAGCGGCTCAATTTCTGTGAGCCTGTACGCCATCGCTTGCTGCGTGATGGCGCTGGCGGTGCAGCTGATTCTGTTCCATGAAATTGATCTGCAATATGAAAATGACACCATCCGCCTGCTCTGGCAGGAGGATCAGCGGCAGTACGAGCTGACGAAGAAGACCATCGACACCATCAATATCAAGCATCACGATTTGAAGTACGCCTGGAGCGCTTTCTATACCGGCGTCGCCTGCATCGCGTTTCAGGTGGCCGCATCCTTGTTGATGGTGGTTTCCGGCTGCATGAAGCAAGGTGCGAAAAAATAATCTTCCTTTCTCTTAATCTGTATCGTTTTGCCCTGATCTTCTCGGAAGGTCAGGGCTTTTACGATGTAAAGCCGATCAGTTACGATGTGCCTATTGCTTCTGCCTTTTGATTTTGCTATACTGTATATAAAAGAATCAAGGGAATCATCCATCTCATACTATTTCCAGATAAGAATGCGCCAAGATGCGCCGCGAATTTTTCATTCTGGCTAACGTGAATGAAACGCAGCGTAGCAGCGCTACGCTAAGTGGAATGAGCGGACGCCAGAAGGGAAAAGGCGCAAGCAGATGGCGCAGGTGAATCTGGAAATAGTATCAATGCTCAAAACGAGGGGATATAAGAATGCTGAATATTATCATTTTGGAGGATCAGACGGAACAGGCGGAACGCCTGTCCCAGATGCTGAAAAAATATGCGGAGGCCCATGAAGGTTTTTCCTATCAATTAAAGCTGTATGACCGCTCCATTCCCTTCCTCACTGAATACAAGTGCGACGCGGACATTCTGTTCATGGACATTCAAGTGCCGGATATGCTGGGCATCGACGCGGCCAAGCGCGTCCGGCAGATGGACAACCGGGTGATGATCATTTTTATCACCATGCTCACCCAGTACGCCATCGAGGGATATTCTGTATGTGCGTTCGACTATGTGCTCAAGCCCGTGCGCTACGAGGAATTTTCCACCAAGATGGACCGGGCGTGCCGGATGCTGGCCCACCAGAACACCTCCATGACCCTGGAGGTGCGTACCAAGGAAGAGATCCGCCGCGTCAACGCGGACGAAATCACGTTTATCGAAGTATCCAGCCATGACGTGCTCATCCATACGGACAGCGAAATCATCCGGCAGTGGGGCAACCTAAAAAGCTATGAGGACAAGCTGGCCCCGGTCCATTTTATCCGCTGCAGCGCTTCCTTCCTGGTGAACTTGAAATATGTGCGGGCGGTGAATAGAAGCTCTGTGATGGTGCACGGCCACGAGCTGCCCATCAGCAGCAGCAAACGCAAGGAATTTCTTACGGCCCTGGCCCAATATAAAGGGGGGAGCCGGTAATGACCTATATGCCTGTGTGGTATCAGCAGGGGCGCGGCGCGCTGCTGCTGCTGCAATCGGTGATCGGGCTGCTGCTGGTATCCTATCCCCTGAAGCGGCGGAGCCACTTTTATCCGCGGCTGATTCTGTCCGTGCTGGCGGGCTGCGCGGTGCAGTATTTCGCCCGGGGCATCTACATCGTGGGCAGCACGCCCCTGGCCATAGTCACCCATGCTGCCGCCGCGCTGCTGGTGTATCTCACGCTAAATGTTATCACCTGGTTCTGCTACGATGAAAGCATCTGGACGGTGCTGTTCATGGCGGCCACCGGGTATATCGTCCAGGACATTGCGGGCACCGTGAAAACCCTGGCCCGGCAAATCGCATGGATGAACAGCTTTTCCAGCCGTTCGGAGGGCGTGCTGATCGTCGATCTGATCTGTTACGGCGCGGTGTATACGCTGATGTTCTTCGCCCTGCGGCCCTTCGTCAAAAACCGGGAGGACAATTTTGACAACAAGCTGAAAGCCATTTTTTCCGTGTTCGTGCTGCTGCTGTGCATCGGTATGGCGCGGCTCACTCAGGATAACCCGGACCGGAACCAGCAGGCCGTGATCGCCGAAGCGCTGTTTCAGATCGTGATCGACGTGCTGGTGATCGCCCTGCAGTTCGGCGTGATGGAGCAGGCGCGGCTCGCCAGCAACATGGAAACCATGCGAGAGCTGGTGCACACCCAGCGGGTGCAGTACGAGGCCAGCAAGGAAAGCGCCCAGCTGATCAACGAAAAGTACCACGACTTAAAGCACCTGATCAAATCCTTCCGGGGCACGGTGCCCCAGGAGCAATTGGATAAGCTCAAGCAATCCATCGCCGCTTACGAGCGGCCCGCCAATTCGGGCAATGAAGTATTGGACGTGCTGCTGGCCGAAAAAATCGGCATCTGCCAGCAGCGTGGCATCGTGCTGACTTGCTCCCTGGGCATGACGGGCTTTTCCTTCGTGGAGGAATTGGACTTGTACTCCCTGTTCCAGAACGCCCTGACCAACGCCATCAACGCAGTGTCCGCCCTGCCGGAGGGGGTGGAGCGCTTCATTTCCCTGTCCTCCGTCCGGGACGGGAACATGCTCACTATCCACATGGAAAACCCCTGTGAGGACGATATTGCCTTTGTGGACGGCCTGCCCCAAACCAAGAACGATCCGGACTGGCACGGCTTCGGCATGAAGAGCATGAACCGCATCGCGGAAAAGTACAACGGCATGCTCACTGCCGAGCAGCGGGGGAAAATGTTCTTCCTGGATATTCTTTTGCTGGATCCGGAACAATAATTACGATGTAAAACCTATCAATTGCGCGGTTTGCCTTGCGGCGGGCCGCGTTTTTCTGTACGATCATTATTAAAGATGCGCTGTTGAAAGCGTGAAAAGGAGGGACTTCCCTTGAAGAAAATGTTTGCTTTGCTGCTAATGATACTTTTCCTGGGCGGCTGTTTCGCCCAGGCCGAAAGCGCCGAATCCGTGTATGATGTTCTGACGCATCTCATGAACGGCCGGACCTTTACCCTCACCGTCACCGCCGAATCCGAAGCGGAGGAACTGGCGAACGTGATTGCCCAATACGGCGCCGTCACCTGCACCCTGCGGCAGGAGAACGATGAGATCCTGTTGACCGCCGCTTGCGACGGGGACGCTTACCTGAACGCCACCGCCACGAAAGACGGCGTGCGCTTTGACACCAACCTGATCGAGAATGGAACCTTCTCCAGCAATTGGGCCGCCCTGGCCCCGGTGATCACCCGGGAGGCAGGCATGTTCAGCGTTACCATGACCGGTCCTGATCATGAATTGATCCGGTTCACCTGCAAGGCGTCCGGCGAATCTCCCGATGACTGCCAGGTGGAAATCGACATCGGTTACATTACCGGTCCCGGCAACGTGCACAGCCTGTGGGACAGCATCACCAACGAGGACGGCAAAAGCAGCCGGGAATTCTATTTCACCTTCAGCGAGGAAGAATATGGCATGGAATGTGAGGGTGCATCCTCTACGGAAACCGCAGAGGACGGCAGCCTGATCATCACCCGCGAGGAAACCGGCGTGCTCACCTATCAGGAAGATGAATTGGGCGAAATCATCTTCCGGTCCACTCTGACCATCCAGTAAACAATTACGATGTAAAAAAGCGCAGTTACGCGGTTCACCTTGATTGACTCCCTATCGCCTTTGTATAATAGCATTACAAAATCTCCCAAGGAGAAGGAGGAACCCATGATGAAAAAGCTCGTTTGCCTGGTTCTGGCCCTGATGCTGGCCCTGTGCGCCATGATCCCCGCCCTGGCGGAAGGCCGGAAAGCCCCCGAAGACCGGAAGGAAACCGTCACCGAATTGGACGGCGGAAACGAATCCCACTTCCGCAACTATGCCCCCAAGTTCTGGGAAGCGCCCTGCGACCACGCCGGCACCATTGAAAAGCTGGAATATACTACCTCTGTGTACGGCGACACCCTGAACCAGTGGGCCAACGTGTACGTGCCTTATGGCTACGACGCCTCCAAGCAGTACAACATCATCTACTTCTTCCACGGCACCAATGAAACCCAGGACAGCTTCATCGGCGACGAGCTGGTGAAGAACGCTATCGACAACATGATTGATATGGGTATTTGCGAGCCCTTCATCATGGTGTGCCCCACCTACTATTACAACTACGCCGACCGCGCCACCAACCACGCCGTGTTCGTGGACGAGGTGCGGAACGACCTGATGCCCGCCGTTGAAACCAAGTACTCCACCTATGCCGAAACCGCTGACGAAGCGGGCTTCATTGCCTCCCGCGCCCATCGCGCCTACTCCGGCTACAGCCAGGGCAGCTCCGTCTGCTGGCAGGTGACCTACCGCTGCATGGATTACGCCAAGTACTTCGTGCCCATGTCCGCTTCCAGCATGAACAACTTCGAGCCTCTCAAGGAAGCTATGAAGGATAACGAGTATGCCAGCGACGTGTTCTTCTACATCTGCTCCGGCGGCAAGCGCGACATCGCCTATGACGGCGTAGTGGAGCTGATCAACGCCATGATCGCGGATGACGCTTTCTCCTTCGGCACCGATCCCGCCGCGAACAACTGCTACGCGGCCATCTCCAAGGAAATCCACCAAACCCTCAAGGGCCGCTTTAACCTGTACAACGCTTTCCAGGACGTGCTGTTCAAGTGATATATCCAGCAGACACATGAAAAGCGTCTGCCGTTTCCTGAATGAAGGAGGAAAAGAAAATGAAAAAACTGCTGTCCATCCTGCTTGCTCTTGTGCTGCTGGCCTCTGCTTTGGCTGCCGTTGCCGAGGAAAAACGGCAAGCACCGGAGGATAAGAAAACGATTACCACTGAGCTGAATGAATCCGCCACCTCTGTATTCCACATGTACGATGGAAAATTTTACGATGAACCCTCTACCCAGCCGGGAACTGTCGAACGCTTGGACTATACCACGTCAGTATACGGCGACACCCTGAACCAGTGGGCCAATGTATACCTTCCCTATGGCTATGATGCAACGAACCAGTATAATACTATTTCCAGATTCAACTGCACCATCTGCTTGCGCCTTTTCCTTTCTGGCGTCCGCTCATTCCACTTAGCGTAGCGCTGCTACGCTGCGTTTCATTCACGTTAGCCAGAATGAAAAATTCGCGGCGCATCTTGGTGCATTTTTATCTGGAAATAGTATAACATCATTTACTTTACCCACGGAGCCAATGAAATGCAGGACAGCTTCATCGGCGATGAAAAGGTGAAGAACGCCATCGACAACATGATCGAAGTGGGAGTTGCCGAACCGTTCATTTTGGTGTGTCCCACATATTACTATGACTATGAAAACCGTGCTGTAGATTTTGATTTGTTCGTAACCGAGGTGCGTCAGGATTTGATGCCCGCTGTAGAAAGCAAATACGCCACCTATGCTGAAACTGCGGATGATGCCGGTTTCTCTGCTTCCCGTACCCACCGCTGCTTTGCCGGTTACAGCCAGGGCAGCAAAATGTGCTGGAATATTTCTTACAATATGTATGATTGGGCTAAATGGTTCTGCCCCTTCTCCGGCGTGGATCAGCGGGAGTTGCCTCTCAACATGGTCAGCATTCACAACGCAATGGAAAAGTACAGCGAATATAAAGACGATATTTTCTACTATATCGCTCTGGGCGGAAAACGGGACGTAGCTTACGAAGGCATGATGGGTATGATCCAGCTTTTTCTGGAAGATGAAGCTTTCAGTTTCGGCACTGATCCTCAGGAAAACAACTTTTACGCCTCCGTTTCCAATGAAATCCATCAGACCCTGAAAGCCCGATATTTCTTCTATAATGCGTTCAAAGACGTACTGTTCAAATAAGCAATTACGATGTAAAATCCATCAGTTACGATGTATGCCTTGTAATGAAAGCGCCCATTTGTTACAGTATAACCACAAAGACGACCTGCCAAGGCAGGTTGATATAATGAAGGAGGATTCCCCATGAAAAAGATCGTTGCCCTGCTGGCTGCCCTGATCCTGACCCTGTCCATGATGAGCATCGCTTCCGCTGAACCCATCAAGAGCACCTATAACCTGAGCGAAGTTAGCTTCATTGATCAGGTTGGCTGGTACTGGACCCGCGACCTGAGCCTGGTACTCCGTGACGATACCCACTATGAACTGTTCTACCGCGAATATGTGTTTGGTACCACTGATCCCGGCCTGAAGGGCAACAAGCTGATCGTGTACTCTGGCACCTATTCCTCCGCTGAATCCGCTGACGACGAAGCCTGCCACTTCGACATCACCCTGGATACCCTGGATGGCATCTACTTTGAACAGCATGGCAAATCCTTCGGCCGCAACGTGCTGGGCTATGCCATGGTGCTGGACACCTTCAACTGGACCGACGAAATGAGCGACATCGCTTTCCCCGATGGCACTGACGACGGCGCTGCCGACTTCATCACCAACCACAACATCGCCGGCACCGTGATCACCGTAGAAGACCTGCGCGAAGACCTGGACGACGTGACCCTGGCAAACAAGATCGTTGCCTGCTCCAACGTGGAAGACACCATTGATGTATTCAACATCACCGAATAATCCCGCTTGCCTGACCTGAATTCCTTGGGCCGCCGTGCGAAAAGTGCGGCGGCCTTTTTTGGGGGCTCCGCGCCCCCAAACCTGCGCCAAAGGGCTTCGCCCTCTGGACTCCAATAAGCGATACTTCTTGATTTCTTTCTCAAGATAGATTCCGCTTGCTGCACTTTAACAACAAAGGAGAATTACAATGGTCAAGAACAACAAGTCCAAGGGCAAGCTAATATGGAAAATCCTGTGCGGCGTATTCGCGTTTCTGTTCGCGTTCCTTATGATCGCCGGCCCCATCGCCAATAACTACGCCACCATCATCAACATGGTGCTGGGCATCGAGGGGAGCACCATCGTGGGCGACGCGGCGGAAGATCTACCGCCCCGCTTCGTATCCGACTTTGAGGACAGCGCGGCCCAGGCTGCCGCCGCCGACCTGGTGTGCGAAAGCGTGGTCACCAACGGTGCTGTGCTGCTGCTGAACCGGAACAATGCCCTGCCCCTGTCCGGCAATGAAAAGGTAAGCCTGCTGGGTACCTCCTCCGCCCGGTTCGTCTACGGCGGCACCGGCTCCGGCGGCATGGACACCTCCAAGGCCATGACGTTAAAGGACGCCCTGGAGCAGGACGGCTTTACCGTAAACCCCACCCTGTGGGCCTTCTATCGGGAAGGCGCGGGCAAGGATTACGGCCAGAAGAGCGCCGCCGGTTCCCTGAATAACTACATCTTCAAGAACGAAGAATTCGCCGTCAACGAAGCCCCCCTGAGCGCCTTCTCCGCCGCGGAATGGGATTCCGTTTCCCAGTACAACGACGCCGCCATCATGGTCATCGGCCGTGTGTGCGGCGAGGGCAAGGACCTGCCCGTGGTGGGCGCGTCCGACGCGGGCGGCAACATGCTCTCCATCAGTGCCGAGGAAAAGGACATCCTGCGCAAGCTGGCTGAGCTGAAAGCCGCCGGTTCCCTGAAAAAGATCGTGCTGCTGCTGAACACCGCCAACGCCGTGGAGCTGGACGTGATCGAGCCCGCCGTATGCGGCGAGGACTTCGGCATCGACGCCTGCCTGTGGGTGGGCGAAGTGGGCCAGAGCGGCATCCGCGCCATCGGCGATCTGCTCAGCGGCAAGATCAATCCCTCCGGCCGTCTGGTGGACACCTACTGCTACGACAACACCACCTCTCCCGCTGTGCAGAACGCCTATGTGACCTCCTACACCAACGCGGCGGAAAAGGGCCTGGCCTTCGCCAAGACCAATAACGAATACTATGTGGTCTATCAGGAAGGCATCTACATCGGCTACCGCTACTATGAAACCCGCTACGAAGACGCCGTGCTGGGCAATGCCAACGTGGGCGATTACGATTATGCCAAGACCGTGGCCTTCCCCTTCGGCTATGGCCTGAATTACAGCAATCTTTCTTACGGCAAGCTGAACATGAAGGAAAACGGCGATACCTTCGACTTCACCGTAGATGTCACCAACCCTTCTGACCGGGATGCCCGGGAAGCGGTGCTGATCTACATGCAGAGCCCCTATACCGATTACGACAAGCAGAACGGCATCGAAAAGGCTGCCGTGGAGCTGGTGGGCTACACCAAGATCGACGTGCCCGCGGGCAAGACCGTGACCGCAAACGTGTCCGTGGCCAAGAGCGAAATGCGCGCCTATGACGCCAACGGCGCCAAGACCTATATCGTGGACGAGGGCAATTATTACTTCGCCACCGGCAACGGCGCTCACGAAGCCCTGAACAACATCCTGATGCAGAAGGCCGCCCAGAGCGATACCCTGAACGGCGCTGTGGACTCCGCCAAGATGGTGGGCGAAGGACGGGCTGACCTGGCTGTGGTTTACAAGCAGGCCAAGCAGGACACCACCACCTACGCCACCTCCCGCACCGGCTTTGCCATCACCAACCAGCTGGATCACGGTGACCTGAACAAGTTTGACGCCGATGCCAGCAACGATATCAAGTACCTGACCCGCGCCGACTGGGCGGGCACCATGCCCAAAGCCGATCTTTCCAGCAACACCTACAAGGCCGCCGTGCAGATGGCCGCCAACGACGAGCTGGTGAAAGCCCTGAACACCATCATCGATTCCGAAAAGAAGGGCACCATGCCCACCCTGGGCAAGGAAGGCGAACTGACCCTGGCCCACTTCATCGGCGTGCCGCTGGACGGCTCCATCACCCTGCAGAATGGTCAGACCTACACCTGGGACGACCTGATGGATCAGGTGAAGTTCAACGAAATGACCAAGCTGATCGGCCAGACCTACCATGCCACTGCCGCGGTCAAGTCCGTTGGCAAGCCCGCCACCAAGGATGAAAACGGCCCCCAGGGCATCACTGCCACCCTGACCGGCGGCTCCTCCTCCACCAGCTACACCAGCGAAGACGTAATGGCCGCGTCCTTTGACACCGCCATCGCCGAAGCCGTGGGCCGTTCCATGGGCAACGACTGCCTGATGGCCAACCGCAAGGCCTACTCCGGCATCTACGGCCCCGGGGCCAACATCCACCGCACCCCCTATTCCGGCCGCAACTTTGAATACTATTCGGAAGACCCCTTCATTTCCGGCAAGACCTGCGCCGCCGAAACCGCCGGGATCCAGAGCAAGGGCGTGTACGTATATAACAAGCACTTTGCCTTCAACGATCAGGAAACGGGCCGCGACGGTATCTGCGTATGGACCAACGAACAGGCCGCCCGCGAAATCTACCTGCAGGCCTTTGAATATCCCATTGCCGATGCCAACGCCTACTGCGTGATGACCTCCTTCAACCGTCTGGGCGCTACCTGGGCCGGCGGTGACTACAACCTCATCACCAACATCCTGCGCGGCGAGTTCGGCATGCCCGGCTTCGTGCTCACTGACTTCTCCAACAACAACGCTTTCATGGACGTGATCCAGGGCCTGCTGGCGGGCGGCGACGGCTGGGACTGCAACGACGCCTCCAAATGGACCGCTAAGCTCAAGACCTATTCCGACGATCCCCAGGTAGTGTCCGCCATGCGGGAAGCCACCAAGCACATCCTCTACACCGTGGCCAACTCCAACGCCATGAACGGCATGGGCTTCAACACCATTGTGGAAGAAGTGCACGGCTGGTGGCAGGACGCCATCACTTACGGCCAGATCGGCACCGGCGTGCTGGCCGCCCTGTTCCTGGTCATCGCTATCCTGGACAGCAGGAAGCCCAAGAAGCAGGCCGCGTAACGAAGTTTCGCAGGCCCCTTCCGAAAAAAACAAATAAAATGCGTATTCTGAATGACAGGAGGATTTCCCCCATGAAAAAGTTCATTGCTCTGCTGTGTGCGCTGGCACTGATTCTGAGTGCCCTCCCCGCCTTGGCGGAAAGCCGGGAAAAGCCCGAAGACAAGAAGGTCATCACCACCGACGACGTGATCGGCGCGGAGACTGTGTTCAAGAAATACGACAACAAATTCTACGACGCGCCATCCACCCAGCCCGGCACCGTGGTGCGCCTGGATTACACCACCACCGCCTACGGCGCGGAGCAGCCCGGTTGGGTCAATGTGTACCTGCCCTACGGCTATGATGAAAACGGCACCGAACGCTACAACGTGATCTACTTCCTCCACGGCACCAACGAAACCCAGGACAGCTTCATCGGAGATGAAAAGGCCAAGAACGCCTTGGATAACATGATCGAAGTGGGCGTCACTGCGCCCTTCATCATGGTGTTCCCCACCTACTACTACGACTACGAAACCCGTTCCATCGACATGGAAGCCTTCTCTACCAAGGAAATGCGCAACGATATCATGCCCGCTGTGGAAAGCGCTTACCGCACCTATGCCGAAACCGCGGATGAAGCGGGCTTCATCGCCTCCCGGGATCATCGCGCCTTCTCCGGCTACTCCCGTGGCTGTTACGCCTGCTGGCATCAGCTGTTCCATAGCCTGGACTATGCCAAGTGGTACATGCCCTTCTCAGCCAACATCAGCAGTGCCACGGAAATGGGCCTGGATATGCCTGTGGAAGAACAGATGCAGCTGCTCAAGGACGCCCTCAACGCTCAGGCGGACTTTAAGGACAGCTTCTTCATCTACGCAGCTTGCGGCGGCAAACGCGACATGATGTACGACGTGAACGCCGCCCTGATCTCCGCCATGGTGGCCGATACCGACGATTTCAGCTATGGCACAAATCCCGCTGAGAATAACCTGTATTACAGCATTTCCGGCGAACTCCACCAGACCCTGATGAGCCGCTTCTATTTCTACAACGCTTTTGATGTCGTCCTGAAGTAAAATAAAGCGTTATTTGCCGCTGTCAATCCTGCTTAGATAAGCCGGGTTGACAGCTTTTTTGACCCTTTGATTTGGATAACTTCATTATGCCTAATCATTTTACCATTCCGACCTGCAACACGCTCAATGAACTGCTGAAAGAGTATGTTTCGCTCTACGGCAAGACGAAGTGGGCGATTAACGGTTACAGCTCATACTATTTCCAAATGAGAATGCGCCAAGATGCGAAGCGAATTTTTCGCGCTGGCTAACGCGAATGGAACGCAGCGTAGCAGCGCTACGCTAAGCGGAATGAGCGGACGCAAGCGCGGAAAAGGCGCAAGCAGATGGCGCAGGTGAATTTGGAAATAGTATCAAACACCGGGCTGATTCGGCACTACATTGCCCCCAAACTCGGCGAACTGCGGTTGAAGGAAATTACGCCGCGGGTGCTGGAAATGTTCTATCAGGGACTGCTGAAAACGCCCGCGGTGCCCTTGATGACGGACAAGAAGTATCGCCAAACTGGGAAGTTTGTGCAGCCGCCGACGATTCGCAAAATCCACAATCTTCTGCACAGCGCTTTCAATCAGGCAGAAAAATGGGAGCTCATCGAAAAGAACCCTGCCAAGTTTGCAACCCTCCCGAAATACGAAATGCAGGAGCGCGACATTTGGGATTCTCAGACGCTGTTTCACGCGATTGACTGCTGTAAAGATGAGCGACTGAAACTGTGCCTGAATCTGGCGTTTTCCTGCTCTTTGCGCATTGGTGAACTGCTCGGATTGACGTGGGATTGCGTAGACATTTCGGAAGAGAGCATTGCGGCGGGAAAAGCTCACATTGTCGTCAACAAGCAGCTCCAGCGCGTCAGCAAACGCAGCATGGAGGCCACCGACAGCAAGGACGTGCTGACCGCATTCCCCGAAATCGGCTTGCAGAACAATACCGTACTGATTCTGAAAAAGCCGAAAACGCGGGCCAGCATCCGGAAAATTTTTCTTCCCAAGACGGTTGCTGAAAACCTGACGAAGTGGAAAATGGAGCAGGATTTGCTGATTGAGCAGCTGGGTGCAGAGTACCACGACTACAACCTCGTCATCGCGGGAAGCCGTGGTCAGCCGGTGGAATCGAACATCATCCGCAAGAGTATGCGGCAGCTGATTGAGGCAAACGAGCTTCCGCAAGTCTGCTTCCATAGTCTGCGGCACTCCAGCATCACCTACAAACTCAAGCTGAATGGCGGCGATATTAAGGCGGTGCAGGGGGATTCCGGTCATGCACAGGCGACAATGGTAACGGATCAGTATTCGCACATTCTGGACGAAAGCCGCAGAAACAATGCGCAGCTGTTTGAGCAGGCATTTTATGGCGGAAAGGGCGTGAAAATCGTGCCTGAAGCGCAGGACAAAGCCGTGGAAGAGCAAGTGCAGCAGGCCGGGCTTAATTCAGAAGTGCTGCTCAAAATTTTCAGCAATCCGGATATGGTCGCTATGCTGAAAATGCTCGCCAAGACGCTGGGATAATCACGAACACCACAATATCCTCAAAAGCTCTGCGGAAATCTCCCGCAGAGTTTTTTGCTGCCATCAAAAGCGTCAGGCAGTTTGCATTCCAGCACACGGCTGCTTCTTTGTCTAACCGCACCCAACATAGCGAAACAGGGCATGTGAAGAGTTGATAATTCGATGCACAGGAAGTCAAGACGATTACTAAAAAATATTGTTATTTTGTCTGTTGAGAATCCATCCCATCATACAGATAATGCCAAAAAATGTGGAGCGCAGAAAATTGCTGACACGCTGTGCACGCGAATGTTAGGCAAATCGCCCGTTTGCCAGAACAGCGGTGTTGGCAAAAAAGGCGAAATGTTGGAAAACTGCCATCAACGCCAGCAGCGGAGCAAAACATAGATTTCCAATAGAAGGCAATAAATTCTTTCCAGCTGATGTCCTTCGCGCGTTTGCCAACACGCACACACGAGCATCAACCAGAAAGAATTGTTTGTTTGGGGATTGAGTCCAGTGGGAGTCGAACCCACGACCTACTGCTTAGGAGGCAGTCGCTCTATCCAACTGAGCTATGGGCTCATGTGCCTGAAACCCGGTGATTTCAAGGCTTTCACAAGTTGCCGCCGAAGCACGCAATTTTCAGCAGCAAACCTATTATAGCATAATCGGCGGATTCGCGCAAGGGAAAAGCAACTTGCGCGCGAAAAATCGGGGAACTTTTTCCTGCCGGATGCGCGATGAGGACATCATTCCCCCCCCTTGATAATACCAAGGCTTTTCGAGTTTCGCGTCCAAAACTCCGCCGTCAGGACTCATCCGCACGCTCCTCCGCCCACTCGTCCATCTCGTCCCACTCCGCGTCATAATACGCTTCCTGTACCCGGTGCGCGTAGTACGTCGCCTGCCACTCAATCCGCGCGGAGTCAGCGAAACGCGGTTCAGGTACTGGTAGTAGTGCCCCAGCTCGTGCGCCAGCGTGAAGATGGTTCCCCATGTGTAATTTTGCAGCGCCCGAAAGTCGCCGTCGTAGTCGTAGCCCCCGGCGACGTCGATGGTGATGCTGTCGTCCGGGTCATCCGGCACAAAGCAGCGCCCGTAGCACAAATCGCCGTCGTTCGCGCGGATTTTCTTCGTGTTCGGGATGTAAACGTTCACCCGAATCGGAAACGGGTAATTTGCCCGCAGCCAGCGGACAAACGTATGCACTTCGCGGCGCAGGAACGGATGCACCTGCGGATGAATCCGGATGCGCAGCCCGTCGCGCGCCGCGGTTCGGTACAGCGCCTCCGCCGAGAAGTTTTGCAGATTCCAGAGCTTGTTCATTTTACTTCATCCACCCGATTTCCGCCGCAAACGGATTCACAAAGTCGAATGTGTCCAGTGTTGCATCCCGCGAAATCGTTTGCAGCACGTCCTCGTCCCAGTAGTCCCGGACAACGTACTGCCCGCCGTCGTAATCCGCATAAAACGAAACGCCGTCCGTCACATCGGTCACGACCCACGCGTCCGTGTCCGTCCATTCCGCCGTGATGTACAGCCACGCAAGGTCGTCCAAATCACCCGATTCGGCAAATCCCGGCGTGTCGTATCCAACTGACAGAAAAATAGCATCCCCCTCGTGATAGGTGTCCAGATACGCATTTTCCGGCAGGTTTGAACTGCGCGTGATGGCGTACGTCGCGCTGTCCGCGTCCCACACGGCGGCTTGCAGATACTTGTTCCCGTCCGCGTCCGCCAGCAGGAGCAGCACGCGCAGGCTGCTGATGTCGCCCTGCACCACCGTGTCGCCATTGGTAAGCGATGGGTGAATCTGGTCTCCAAACTGCGGATTGATGACGTTCCCCCACTTCGGGACGATGAGTTCCTCCGCCGTGACCGCGCTGCCCGCCCGGATTTCGAGGGGCACACAGTCATCCACCGTGATAAACGTGCGCCCCTCCGCCGATGCCAGCGGCAAGAGCAGGACGAGCATCAGTAGAATCAGAAAAACCGTTTGCTTGCAGTGATTCATATGCTGCCTCCTAATTGATTTGCTGCTGTTGATATTCTCCCCCTTCCCCCCATTTTCCTGCCAATCCACCTCCCCCGCGTCAGAATTTACAATTGTACGAAAAAACAGCCGCCGTCCTCAATACGACCTGCGGCTGTTACCATTATAGCAGGAAGCTTTTCTTACGCAATCGGGATTTTCACCGTGTCGCTGCGCTCGCCGTCGCTGATGGCAACCTCCACCGCGCCGCTTTCGCCTGCTTCCACCACCGCCAGCGCTTCGCCGTAGTAGGTGTCGGTTTCCGGCGTCAGGTAGCTGCCCGGATGGAAGGGGCACGCGCTGCCCGCCGCCAGCAGCTTGCCGCCGCTGACCGTGATGTTCACCATGCCGCGTTCCATCGGCTTCAATTCGCCCGCACGGTCGGTGTAGCGGATGCGAATGTAGCACAGGCGGCCGGGTTTCGTTTTCTTTTCCTCCGGCACGGCGCGCAGAACCGTGTCCGCCCCGGCCGTTTGCAGCTTGCAGCGCCCCAGTACGCGGTCAATCGCGTCATAGGATACGGCTTCCAGCGTGCCGGATTGGTACGGAATGGTGAATTTCGCCAAGCAGTCGTTCTTCAGCTGCTTTTCCGCCACCTTCTTGCCATTCAGCAGCAGCGCGACCTTCGCTGCGCGCGCGTAGACCTCAATGTGCGCCTTCTTGCCCTCGCAGCCAGCCCAGCTCCACGACGGCATGGCGTCCGTCATCTTCCATGCCGACGGCGAATGCTTCTCGCCGGAGAACATGACCGGGCGAACCGCGATGTACGGCCCGATTTCCTGCTCCAGCGCGACGCGGGTGTACAGCGCTTCGCCCAGCGGACGGCCGTTCAGGTCGATGCGCCCCGACCCCGCCGTCGTCCAGCCCAGCCCGCTGAACTGCGTCGCGTACGCCTTGTATTCCCACGACCCAACGCCGACTTCACCCAGATAGTCCATCCCCGCCCAGACGAAATCGCCCACCAGACGCGGGTTCTTCTTCGCCTGCTCGCGGAAGCGGTACGCATCATTGCAGAACGTCTCGCTGCCCAGAATCAGCCGGTTCGGATACTTCTTCAGGTCGTGCTTGTAGCGGTAGATGCCGTAGTTGTAGCCCGCAATGTCCATGTTGGCAAACGCATCGCGCGTGCGCACGTCACAGCCGTGCAAAGTCGCGCCGCGCTTCATGAATTCGTCGCCCATCAGACCCGCGAGGTCATTGAAGAACTTGCTGCCGACGGCCTTCTTCTTCTGCGGCTGCACCCCGGCGGCGCGCAGCTTCTCCGCCTTTTCGGCTTCCTTCTTCGCCTTCTCGTCGCTGTACACGCCAAAGCCGATGGAGGACAGGAAGTTGAAGAAGATGTTGATGCCGCAGGTGACAGGGCGGGTATTATCCAGCGAATGCAGGTAGTCCGTCAGCTCGCGGGTGAGCTGGATGCCCTTCTTCTGCGCCGTTTCGCTGACCTCGTTGCCCGTGGAGTACAGGATGACGCACGGGTGGTTGTAGTCCTTGTCCACCATGTCGGCGATGTCCTGCTTCCACCACTTGTCAAAGTACGGCACATAGTCGTATTCCGTTTTATGGATGTACCAGTGGTCGATGTACTCGTCCATCATCAGCATACCGAGGCGGTCGCACGCGTCCAGCAGCGCCTTCGAGCAGGGATTGTGCGCGCTGCGGACGGCGTTGTAGCCGTTTTCCTTCAGCAGGCGGACGCGGCGCTCTTCGCCCTGCGCATAGCAGCGCGCGCCGAGGATGCCCTGGTCGTGGTGGATGCACGCGCCCTGCACAATGACGCGCTCGCCATTGAGCAGAATGCCCTTTTTGCCCCACGAAAGCGTGCGGATGCCGAAGGTCTGCAAGTCCTCGTCGCTGCCGAAGCGGACGCGGCAGGTGTAGAGGTTCGGGTGCTCCACGTCCCACAGTTTTGCGTTGGGGACAGTGAGCGTCAGGGTGACTTCGCCCGTCGTGTCCGCGGCGGCGGATGCAGCCTGCTTCTCGCCCGCAAGCACATCCACCGACACGCGCCCCGCGCCGACGGTGCGCACGGCGACCTCCACCGTCGCGGGATTGATGGACACCGTGCGGATGCGAACGCCGTTCAGGGCGATATGCTGCTGCTTATCCGCCGTCCACAGCACCACCGGGCGATAGATGCCCGCGCCGGAATACCAGCGGCTGTTGGGCTGATCGCTGTTGCGGGCAATCACGCGCAGCTCGTTCTCTTCGTCAAAGCGGACGCGGTCGGTCAAGTCCGCATAGAAATTCGTGTAGCCGTACGGGCGCTCGGCAATCTTCTCGCCGTTCAGGTACACCTCCGCCAGATGGTACACACCCTCAAATTCCAGCATCAGCGTCTTGTTGCGCAGGCTCTTATCCGGCGTAAAGCGGCGGATGTACTCATAGTCGCGCCCCTCGTACCAGCCGCCGTTGATGCCGTTTGCGGACAGCTCCGTGCGGGGCTCCGCCTGCATGGCGTCGTGCGGGAGGGTGACGGGGACGAAGTTTTCCTGGCTGTCCAAATGGCGAAAGAGCCAGCCGGTGTTCCAAGCGGTTGCTTTCATCGGGAAAATCATCCTTCCTAATAAATTGTTTTAGGCAATACCGCACAAATGAGTTGGTGCGATGGCGAATGCATTTTTTGTAAGATGCGATTGCAGAAATCGAAGGTTTACTGGAGGTAAATCGAGATTTCTGCAAGAAGCAGATGGCAGAAAAGGCATCGCCAGCGCTGCCAACGAATTGTGCGGTAGTGCCTTTATACTATTTCCAAATGAAAATGCGTTATCGTGTTCTCATTTGGAAATAGTATTTTCTGCACGAAAACCCCACCCGAAGCAGGACGCTCCGGGTGGGGCGGAATACAGGCCTATCCCGCATTCCGAAACGATGGGATTATTCCTTGCACGAGAACGCCTTGACCGTCACGGTCACGAAGGAAATCAGGTACAGCGCCACGCCAGCCAGCGAGCAGTACAGCGCCACATCCTCCGTTGCGGGGCGGTTGACGGGGATGAACCACACGTCCGCTGCCAGCTTCACGCGGTCCATCGCAAAGAAGGAGATGCAGCCGATCAGCGCAAAGCCAGTCAGCACAATCACGATGTCCTTCAAAGCGGAGGGCTTCTTCATCTTGTCTGCCGCGAAAAGCAGCACAATGGCGGCGACCGTCAGCACGACGGGCCAGATGTTCATCGCCTTGCCAGCCATAAAGCCGGTCAGCGACGTTAGTAGATAAATCACCAGGGCGGCAAGCGCCGTCACCGTGGCGAAAATGCTCGTCTTTTTCATGCCTTTTTGCCTCCCTTGGAAGTTGCCTTGCTCACGACCCAGAACACGAGGCTCAGCGCCGCCAGCGCACCAAAGGCGTATTCGCAGGCGGTGTACGCCACGCGCCACGGGGTCATGACTTCAACCGTGCTGACAACGGTGGTGGACTTCACGCCGTTGAGCATCGCGGAGTTCGCCAGTGCGTACAGGGCATTGTGGATGTCGTTCTTAATCGCCAGCAGCATCGCACGGTCACCAGAGAGCGCTTCCGCGTTCCAGTAATCGACGCTCGCGCCGAAGCCGCAGAAGTTGGTCGTGCCCGCCATCAGGGATTCCTTCGGCGCAGCCTTGAGCGAAACGCCGGTGAAGTCCGTCACGTTGTAGCCGTGGAAGCCCCATTCACCCTGCAGGATGTTGACCATCGTCGCCACGTTTGCGCTCGCTGCCACCGCGCCGTGGCGGTTGTAGGAGGTCATCACGCCGCGCGCACCGGAGGTGTAGGTGTTGTCCTTCGTCGCGTCGCCCTCAAAGGAAGCGGGCTTGCCGTTGCCTTCAAACGCCTGCTGCAGGTTGCGCAGCTCCAGCTCACGCGCCTTCTGTTCGTTCATGAACACGGCGACGCCGGAACGGTTGATTTCCTGATCGTTGAAGCCCATGTGCTTGATGTTGACGAGCGTGCCCTTGCTCTGCGCGCCCTGCACCACCGCGCTGCCGACATAGCCAGACAGAATCGGGTCTTCGGAGTAGTATTCCACGCCGCGGGCGTTGTACGCGTGACGGTGGATGTTCATGCCCGGGCCAATCATAATCGGCAGATCCAGCACGAGGGTAGATTCGCCGAGGATGATTTCGCCGTTTTCAAACGCCAGTTCCTTGTTCCAAGCGTAGGCGAGGTTCACAGGAGAGGGCGCAACGCGCGTGCCGGAGGTGTAATCCGCCGCATCCGCGTAGGGCACGCCCTGATAGCCGCCTTCGTTCAGGTAGTGGGAGTCAGAGCCGCCGGGGCCGTCGTCCGCAGCCTTCTGCGGCATGTTGACGGAAGCGATGCCCTGAATGTTATGGAACGCATTGGCGGAGAAATCAAGGAACTCCGCGACTGTGACCTTGTTGACCAGCTCTTCCCAGCGCGGGTCATCGTAAGGCGCGTTCTTCATGTCGTTGATGGTGAGCGTAGACGTGGTGTCGCCGAAGATGAGGTCGGACACGTCGTCATCGGTCTTGAGGGTATACAGGTCGTTGTTCAGCAGGCGGGAAACCGTCGCGTTCGCGGTCAGACCGGAATAGGTCTTGGGGAACGTGCCGTTCCAGTCGGCGCGGCTCAGGTAGGTCACCGTGCCGGGCTCAAAGGCGTTGTAATCCATGGCGTAGTCGCCTTCGGTCAGCTGGTTGGTGATGGCCGTGCCGTTCTTGCCCACGGCGAAGGTGGTCTTGTCCACATCGCCCGTCCACGTCCACTTGTAGGTCTTTGCCGCGTTGCCGTCAGCGGTCATGCCGTCCGCGACAGTCTTGCCCTGCGCCGCAAGCACGTTGTTCAGCGCGTCATGCGCGTCCGTGCCGATGGCGAAGTAGTAGTCGCCGGGGTCGACGATGTAGGTCTTGGCGCCATTGGCGTCGTAGGAGGCGAGGTTCGCCAGATCAACCTTCATGGTGATGGTCTGGGATGCACCGGGCTGCAGCGTAGAAGTCTTTTCAAAGTCCATCAGCTGCACGGCGGCCTTTTCCACGCCGTTCTGGCGGTCATAGTCGGTGTAAGGCACGCTTGCGTACACTTCCACAACGCTCTTGCCCGCCACGTCGCCGGTGTTCTTCACAGTCACGGTGACGGTCGCGGTCTTCTTGTCATCCGCAATGGTCACGCTGTCCAGCGTCTGCTCGAAGGTGGTGTAGGACAGACCGTAGCCGAAGGGATAAACGACTTCGTTGGCGTAATCCCATGTGCCGTCCTCGGTGGCGACGGTGCCGTCGGCGTTGGCGTAGGTGCCAGCCTTGGCTTCCGCGCCGCCGTTGCCCAGCACAATATCGGCATAGCGGGTTTCGTAGTAGCGGTAGCCGGCGTAGATGCCTTCCGCCTCAATCAGGTAGGAGTTGACATTCGCGTCCGCCGCGAAGTCCGCCGCGTTCGTCCACGGGATGTTGCCGTAGTTCGCCATAGCGGGCGCGAGGGCGCTGTTCTTCGCCATCACGTCGCCAAGGTGCGCGGAGGGAGAGACGGTGCCGTTGAGCACGTCCGCCACGCCATAGAAGCCGTACGCGCCGGGGAAGCCGATCCAGACGATTGCGTCGATGTCCGGGTCGTCCTTCAGGTTGGCGATTTCCATCGGGTTCGTGGCGTTGACCAGCACGATGACCTTGTCGAAGTTCGCCTTCGCCTCGTTAATCATCGCCATTTCCTCGTCCGAGAGGGAGAGGATGTTGCCGGTAACGGTGCTGACGCCTTCCGCCAGACCGTCCTTGCCGGGATAGTAGCCATTGCCGGCTTCGCTGCCGGGGCGGCCGACGACGACGATTGCCGCGTCGCTGTATTCCGCGTAATCCTTGCGGAAATCAGCGTTCAGGGCGGTCAGCTCGTCCAGCGTCAGTTCGCGCGGGTCATTGTACGCGGTAATCTCGGCATATTCCGGGATGATGCCGCCGCCGAAACGGGGCTTCGTCCACGTCTTATCCGCAAAATACTTCGCATACGCCGCCTGCACGGACGGGTTCAACTGGAAGCCGCGCTCGGTGAAGCAGTCGAAAATCTGCACGGTCGCATTGCCGTCGGTAATCGAGCCGCCGGAGGAGCCGTACACGGGCGCGTAGCTGCGCACGCCCAGCATGGTGATTTTCGCATCCTTGCTCAGCGGAAGCGCGTTGCCGTCATTCTTGAGCAGGGCAACCGTTTCCTGCGATTCGCGGATGGCAAACTCCTTCAAGCCCTCGAAGGCTTCCTTGGCCGTCTTAAACTTGGAGACGTACGACCACGCCTCGCCGGTTTCGTCAACTTCGGTCACCGTCAGCTGACTGCGCGTGTTGAAAAACGCATCAACGGATGTACGATACGTCTCCAGAATAGAACCAGCCATCAGCGAGATGGCCAGCAGCAGGGAAAACACAAGCGTTAATCCCCGCCAGAGAGAAGAACGTTTGAACATGGATATCCTCCTTTTACGGAAAACGAATGGAGCAGGGGAACACAAAAGCACCCATCCAAGCGAATTAGACAGGCTGCCCCTGTATTCCAAACTCGGCGTAGATCCCCCTTCGATCACCCGCCGCCTATGTAAATAGTAACACAAAAACAAACGTTTTTGCCATGTCCTTTTTTGCTTGTTTCGTGAATGTTGAATCATTGCTTGACGTATGTTGCGAATCAGTTGATTTTTGTGAATTTTGCTCGAAGAATAACGGATTTTCCGCCGCCAAATATTTCGATGCGCCCGTGCAAATCTTCTTGCAGGGTTCATTTTTCTGTGTTATAATTCTATCATATTATATTATCCGGAAAGGAGCACGCACCCCTCCATGAAAAAATCGCCCAAATCCGCCAAATTCTTTGCTTCCCACTGGTCAGCCTTCCTCCAGCAGTTCAAGAACCTCCACCTCCGCGGGGATCGCTTCGTCATGCTGACCGTTGCGGGTCTAATCAACGCGTTCGGCGTCAGTGTTTTCCTTTATCCCGTCAATCTTTATGACTCCGGCATTTCCGGCACGGCGATGCTGCTGGCGCAAATCACCCCCGATTGGTGCAGCCTGTCGCTGATTTTGCTGCTGCTCAACGTGCCGCTGTTCCTCTTCGGGCTGAAGCGGCAGGGCGTGCAGTTCACCATTTACGCCGTGTATTCCGTGTTCATTTACTCCCTCGGCGCGTGGCTGATTCAGGGGCCTTTGCCGCTTGACGTCAGCATTTCCTCGCCGCTTGCCGGGACGGATCTGCTGCTCTGTGCGCTCTTCGGCGGATTGATTTCGGGCGTCGGCAGCGGGCTTGCCATCCGCGGCGGCGGCGCGATGGACGGCATGGAAGTCATGGCGGTCATTTTCGCCCGCAAGCTCGGCATGACCGTCGGCACGTTCGTCATGAGCTACAACGTCGTGCTGTACATCCTCGCCGGACTGCTCCGTTCCAGCTGGATTCTCCCCCTGTATTCCATTATCGCCTACGCCGTCGGGCTGAAAGTCGTCGATTTTGTAATCGAGGGCATCGACCGCAGCAAAGCGGCGCTGATTGTCACCCGCAACCCGGACGCCATCTGCCGCGCGCTGGGCGAGGCGTTCGGCACAGGTATGACGTGCATCCCGGCGCAGGGCGGTTTTTCGCACGAGGAAATGACGATTGTGTACTTCGTCGTCAACCGCTTCCAAATCAGCCGGATGAAGGACATTGTGCACGACCTTGATGATCGCGCGTACATCACCATCAGCGAGGTGGCGGATGTGTTCAAGCTCAATCAGGATAAGCTGTCGCAGAAGGTGGATAATCAGCCGCTGCTGCCGAGGAGGAAGTAAGCCCCTTTTGTCCCCCTTCTTGACGGAACGCATAGCCCCATGCTATAATAAGAACGTAGGCAGTGCAGGGAGGTGTTTTCATGTGCCGATTTTTGCTGCAAGATGGACTGTCGGTTGAGATTCTGCAATCGCTATCATTCCGCACAAATTTGGGACTTTCTTTGAAAAACAGCCTTGCGCACTTCACCAAAGCTGCACTTTTGCACGAAATTGAAGAAATTTCCGTTTGGTATGACGAGCATGAAGCCTTAGAACAGCTTGCTTTGGACTATCGCGTCAAGTCATTGGAATCGGCTTCACACAAGTATGACCGCTATTTTCCGGACAGACCGACGGCAAAAGTTTTCAATGATTTGCTGGGTTTTCGCTCTCTGCGCGACGATTATGATGAAATTCTGAAAAATCCGCCGCCAGATGCACTGCGGATTGTGAATATGTCGCATGGAAAAGCGAATGACGACGGCTATCGCGGGGTGCATGTCTATTATCAGCTGGATAATTTTCATTATCCTATTGAAATTCAGTATAACACTTATTTTGACCGTCAGTTAAACAACTGGCTGCATAAATACTTGTACAAAAAGCAGTATCCGCTTGCTGTTGGTGCTCAAATGCGCACCCTCTATGAGCAGGGCAAAATTAAGAATGAAGCAGAATTTCAGGAGGTGTTATCCGATGTGCTACGTTGTGGCAAAGAACGCCAATAAAATCGGCAGTGTGGCAATTCGCATGAAGCTGGGAAAACCCGTGGTTCAGCTGAAGGCAGAAATGAATAGCCGTTATCTTAACAAAGGCATCCAATTTGTCACCATCAGCCGCCCCTCCGCCTATGGCGAATACGCCCCCTACCGCTTCGTGGACACGATTCCGGAGTTCAAGGCGGAAGTCGCGAAGCTGTAATTTCCCACAAAGCTGTAATTCCCCCACAAACACGCGGCGCACAAGTCCTCATCGACCTGTGCGCCGCGTTTCTCTATTCTCCTCACTTTTCCCTGACCCAATAATACTCGAACCTTTCCCCATGGTGTCCCATCACCGGCTTGTCGCTCCGCACGAATCCGCATTCCGTCAGCGTCGCCACACGCGCAACCGCATACGGCGCGGCTTTCGTCATCAGCGTGCGGCAGTTTAGCAGCGCGTACGCATCGGGCAGAAGCGCGTCCATCACTGCCGCCAGCACGTCCGACTTCTCCCACGCGCTGCCGACATCCACGCGCAGGATGCCCATGCCGCTGTACGGGTCGTCCGGTGACTCCCCGCGGCGGCAAAGCTCCACCGTGCCAATGACCTCGCTGCGCAATGCAATCGCCCAGCGCACAAACCAGCCCTGCTCCCACGACGTGCGCCAGAAGTCCATCGCACGGCGCATCTTCTCCGGCGTGTCGTAATAGAAAATGTCACCGTGGCAGTTGTCGCTGTTGAAGAACGGCAGCGCCAGCGGGTCGCCGTAGACGCGCAGAAGCGCCGCTTCATCCTCCGCCGTCACCGGGCGCAGGCGGATTTCGCCCTTCTCCATCGTCGGGATGGATTCGTATACATTCATGCTTTTTTCTCCTTCCGGATGCCCAGCACCAGCCATCGAATCCCCGGAATCCGGCGGATAATCTCCGACAGTCCCAGCGTCGCGCCGAAGCCGATCAGCAGCGTGAGCAGATACGTCAGCACCGCCGGGAGCGTCGTCCGCTCGGTCAGCAGAATCGCCGTCAGCAGCAGTACGGGGTAATGCACGACATACAGCGCGTAACTCCGCTGGGTGAAGAAGCGCGACACCGCTCTCTCCTGATGGAGATAATGGCGCGCATTGCCCAGAATCGCCAGCACCGCCGCCCACAGGTACACATTCGCCCACAGGCTTTGCAGGTACGCCGCGTCGGTGAAATTCTCTCCGTTTGTCCACACGCCATACGCCGCCGCGCCGATGACCGCCGCCGCCAGCGTCCCCCAGCGCATCCGCTCCACGCGCGCCATCACCGCTTCGTGCGCGAACACCGCGTACCCCAGCAGGAACGCCGTCAGGTAAATGCCGATGCGGTAGGTGGTGATGACGGGCATGTTGCCGACCTGCGCCGCGCCCCAAATCAGCAGGGCAAAGGCGCAAATCAGCCATGACGGGGTGCGTTCGCCGAGGCGGAAAAGGCGGTCGTTCCGGTCGATTCTGCGAATCAGCACCAAAATCGCGCTGAACAAAAACAGCAGCTGCACAAACCACAGCGGCCCGATGCCCGACAGCACCGAAATCGGGTACAGTAAAGGGCTTCGGGATGGTATCCACCGCGCCGCCCATGCGGATATTGAGATGCCCCGTCACCCAGTGCAGCACAAACAGCCCCAAGGTTGACGGCGCAAGCAGCTTCCGCGCCCGATTGCGCAGGAACGCGCGATTCCCCTGCTGGACAAGTGCGAACCGGGCGCACATGCCCGCCACGACGAACAGCAGCACCATAAACCACGGGTACACCGTGCCGGAAATGGTATCCAGAAACGGCAGGTTTCGCGCATTCGGCACGCCGCCGAAGATGCCGACCCCGTTGAAGAGGTAACAGACGTGGTAAACAATGACCAGCAGAACCGTCATCCAGCGAATATGGTCAAGATACGCATAGCGGCGCATGGGGATTTTCCTCCTTTATGATAGCATGAATCCGTATTTTTGTGAAGGCGAACACGCACATTTATTCGTCATTGCTCATTGCTCGTTCTTCTGAAATCTGCTCTTGATGCCCTCGAAGCCGTCGGTCAGCATCCGGCTGATGAGCGCGTCGTCCCAATTCTGCTGCCCGGACGCGCACAGCACCGCAATGCCGTGGACGTACGCCCACATTTCGATGTGCAGGAGCGTCGCGTCCTCACGGGTGAGGGATAGTTTCGCCATCAGGAAGTCCACCAGCACGGCGATGTTCTCCGCGTCACCGCTGTGATCCTCCCGGCGGCGGTCGCGCATGTAGAGCAGGTGGAAGAGGTTCGGCTCGTTTCGGGCGAAGCGGATGTACGCCGTGCCGACGGCTTTGTAGGGCGGATCGGCAGAATCGCGGACAAAATCAGCGCTGTAAGCACGGTATTGTGCGTCTGCGGCATCAATTGTGGCGGCCAGCAGGTCGTCCATGCCCGAAAAGGTGCTGAAAATCACCTTAGAGGACGAATGCAGGGTATCGGCAATGGCGCGGGCAGTGACGGCATCGAAGCCGCGCTCGCGGGTGATGGCAAGGGCAGCGGCGACGATTTGCTCGCGGGTGAATCGTCAGGCGGGCGGCATGGGGCATCTCCTTTCGGCAACGAATGTTGCGCAACGTGTGTTGCTATTGTAGCAAACAAAATCCCCTGTGTCAAGGGCAAGTTTGCAATTTATTCATGGATTTTCAGCAAAGCGTCACATTTCCTTCATGCTGACGTCATGCTGGGCGGGTAGAATCAATACTGTCAGGCGGGAAGCACACAGAAAGGAGGCGCTTATGAAGCTGCTGATGGAACCAATGGTTGTCGCGGCCATCCTGATGAAGGAATTGCCGGATAAACAAGTGGGTTCCGCCGAATCCGCGAAGGACGCTTCTGCTGCACCAGAAGTTCCAGCGCGCATCGCGGCGGAATAAGGATTTCAGTGGACGCGGCGCATCGCCCTCTGCGCCCTGCATGACATGGTTTTCACTCCTTTTCTCCTCCTTTTTCCTTTCCCTTTCCTTCCTTGGGGCGCGGAGTCAGCAACCTCCCGCGCCCCGGAGACAGTCCGAATTTCAGCAGATTCGGGCTGTTTTCTGTTGGGGGATTTTTGTGGTCGCTATTCCGGCTGGTTGCTAATTTTCCCCTGTTCCCCTTCACAGAAAAAAGCAAACGTGGTATGATAATCAGACAAACAGGCAAGGGAGGATTGGCGGATGGACGAGACGCGCGGGAAGTTCGTGCTGAAAGCCCCGTATCAGCCAAGCGGGGATCAGCCGCAGGCGATTGAGGCGCTGACAAAGGGCGTCAACGCGGGCATGAAGGGGCAAGTGCTGCTGGGCGTAACTGGGTCGGGCAAAACATTCACCATGGCAAGCGTGATTGCGCAGGTGCAGCGTCCAACGCTGGTGATTGCGCACAACAAAACGCTGGCGGCGCAGCTCTGCTCGGAGTTCCGGGCGTTCTTCCCCGACAGTGCGGTGGAATATTTCGTTTCCTATTATGATTACTATCAGCCGGAAGCGTATATCGCGTCGTCGGACACCTACATCGAGAAGGACGCCGCCATCAACGAGGAAATCGACCGTCTCCGCCACAGCGCGACGGCAGCGCTTCGGGAGCGGCGGGACGTGATTATCGTCGCGTCGGTCAGCTGCATTTATTCCATGGGTGACCCCAGCGAGTACGAGGGGCAGATGGTGTCCCTTCGGCCGGGCATGGCGATTGGGCGCGACGACCTCATCCGCCAGCTGATTGCCATCCAGTACGACCGCAACGACGTGGAGTTTGAGCGTGGGACGTTCCGCGTGCGCGGCGACGTGCTGGAAATCATCCCCGCGGGCGGCAAGGAACATGGCCTGCGGATTGAGTTCTTCGGCGACGAAATCGAGTCCATCAGCGAGTTCGAGGTCGTGTCCGGGCACACGCTGGCGTCGCTGGAGCACGCAAGCGTCTATCCCGCGACGCACTACGCGACTGACCAGACGAATCTGCCGGAGAAAATCGCCGTCATCGAGCGCGATTTGAAGGAGCAGGTCGACAAGTTCACGAAGGAAGGCAAGCTGCTGGAGGCGGAGCGAATCGCCCAGCGGACAAATTACGACATCGAGATGATGCGCGAAATCGGCTATTGCAGCGGCATCGAGAATTATTCGCGCTACTTCGATGGCAGAAAGCCCGGCGACGCGCCCTATTCCCTGCTGGATTATTTCCCCAAGGGCTTTTTGTGCTTCATCGACGAGAGCCACGTCACCGTGCCGCAGATTCGCGCCATGTACAACGGCGACCGCGCGCGCAAGGAGCAGCTTGTCGAATATGGTTTCCGGCTGCCGTCGGCGTTTGACAATCGTCCGCTGCTGTTCGAGGAGTTTGAGCAGCGCATCGGGCAGACGATTTTCGTCTCCGCAACGCCCGGCCCGTATGAAATCAGCCACGCATCCCAGATTGTGGAGCAGATTATCCGCCCGACCGGGCTGCTTGACCCCAAAATCATCCTCCGCAAGGCGACCGGTCAGGTGGATGACCTCGTGGGCGAAATCCACCAAGTCGTGGCGAAAAAACAGCGCGTGCTGGTGACGACGCTCACCAAGCGGATGGCGGAGAGCCTGACGGAGTACCTGCAAAGCATGGACATCCGCGTCCGCTACCTGCACAGCGACGTGACGACGATGGATCGCATGGCGCTGATTCGCGGGCTGCGGCTCGGCGAATACGACGTGCTGGTGGGCATCAACCTCCTGCGCGAAGGGCTGGACTTGCCGGAAGTGTCGCTCGTCGCGATTCTCGACGCGGACAAGGAAGGTTTCCTGCGTTCGGAAACGTCGCTCGTGCAGACCATCGGGCGCGCCGCGCGAAACGTCGATGGGCGGGTGATTATGTACGCCGATGTGATGACGGACAGCCTGATGCGCGCCATCAGCGAAACCAACCGCCGCCGCGCGATTCAGGAGGAGTACAACCGCGTGCACGGCATCACGCCGGAGTCGGTGCGCAACGCGGTGCATCAGGTGCTGGAGATTACGAAAAAGGCGGAAGAAAGTGCGCCCGCCGCGATGAGCGAGGACGAGCGGAACGCGCTGATGAAGCAGGTGGAGGACCAGATGCTGTCCGCCGCCAAAGCGCTTGACTTCGAGCAGGCGGCGAAGCTCCGCGACCAGCTGCTGGAACTCAAGGGGGAAAAGCCCCAGGCGGAGCAGATTCAAAAGAAGCGGAGAAGGACGCGCGAAAGCACCAGACACCACTAAGTTTGGAAGCGTAACCAAGCCTGGCAGCCCAAAAAGGGTCAAGGGGGGACTTCGTCCCTTTTCGTTTGTCCCTTGCAGGGTGCAGGGACAGCGTCCCTGCTGGGGTTTGGGGCAACGCCCCAACTGTTCCTCGTCCAGCCAACTCAAAAGGAAAGTTCAAGCGGGGCAGCCTTGGTCGCAGGCAGCGAAGCGTCCCTGCGCAGTAACTTTGCGCGTCCGCAGACGCGCCCCCAAGCCGCTCTTTCCAACAACCGTGCTGTGTCGCGCCAAATGGGCGCGACCACCCCGTATGCCGCCATTCAAAACCTCCCGTTTATTCTCCGAAATTGCTCATTGCTAATTATCCCGGAGGTGTCCCATGCCCACCAAGCATTTTCTCCCCCTGCTGCTCCTGCCTTTCGTGCTGCTGACGGTGTTTCTTTGCCTCGCCGTCCTCCTTGGCGGGCAGGATTTCGTCCACGCGCTGCTCAACGTGGCGGTGCTGCCGTGATGCGCCCAAATCGCGCTGATTCGGCGCTTTCGCAGTATTTTTGCTCTCTCCTGACCGCCGTGCTGCTGCTCGTTTCGCTGCTGTGCGGGCTGATTTTCTTCGCCACCACGCGCACGTTCGCCGCGTCTGTCCTGTCATCCAGCGAAAAAGAAAGTCAGCACAAAACCGAGTGGAACGCCGCGCAGATTCAGGCGGATTTTGCCCTCTCCGACGCTGCGCTTGCCCCCCTGTCCGGCGCTTGCGCGGCGTATCAGGCGGAACTTGCGGTTTATTGGCACGACTTTTTCCGCACCGATGCGGAGGAACTGCCCGCCGCTCCCGCCCCCCTCGATGAGCGCGAAATGGTCGCCCTTGTCATGGCGGATGAAGGCTTCCAAGCCCGCGTGGATGCGGATTTTCGCCGCGCCACCGCCCGCGACGAGGTCGTTTACCCCCTCTCGCAGTTTGTCCAGCGATATTCCTTCCCCATCCGGCAGAGCCTGATGGAATTGCTCGGCGGACTGGCGGCACAGAAATGCAGCCTCCCGCGCCTGCTCCACGCGGTCGAAATCAGCGGTGCGTTCTGTCTGCTGGCGGCGATTCTGCTCCTGCTTTGCTGCCGCCGCGTCCGCATCGGCGCAGCGCTCACCGCCACAGGGCTCGCCGCGCTGCTGCTGCTGCTCCCTGCGCTGCTGCTCAACCTGCCGGGACTGCTCCACCCGCTCTCGTCCATCGCGCAGGCGCAAGTCACCCGCGCATTGCTGCTGCTCGGCGGCGCACAGGCGGTTTTCGCCGCGGTGACGCTGCTGCCGGGCATCCTGCTGCTTCGGAGGGCACACGCATGATGCAGAAGAACACCATCACCGTCACGTCGGATAAAATTACCCAGCCGTTAACATTCGCATTTGCCGCTGATTTCCACAACGGCGATGCGGATGAGGCGCTTTCGCTCATGCGGGGCTGCGACGCGATTCTCATCGGCGGCGACCTCGTCAACCGCCACAGCCGCCACGGATGGCGCAACGCCGCGCGCTTCCTCAATCTCGCGCCGCGCGTCGCCCCCACGTTCTACAACCTCGGCAACCACGAGCGGCTGCTGCCCGACCTCGCGGAATACCTTCCTTTGGTACAGAAAAGCGACGTGACCGTACTGGACGACTGCTTTGTGGACTTCCGCGGCATCACCCTCGGTGGGGTCAGCAGCGCGCGGAAAATGCCGGGAATGCCGCCCGTTCGCGCGCAAATGGACGCAAAAAAGCCTTTCCTGCAAGCCATGGCGGCGCGAGACGGGTTCAAGCTGCTGCTCTGCCACCACCCGGAGTATTTCGCGCCGCTGGTGCAGGGGCTGGACATTGACCTGACGCTCGCGGGACACGCGCACGGCGGGCAGGTACGGATTGGTTCGCAGGGAATTTACTCGCCGGGTCAGGGGCTTTTCCCGAAATTGACGAGCGGGTTTTATTTTGATGACAAACTGTTCATCAGCCGCGGCATGACGAACTCCGCCTGTGCGCCGCGCCTGTGGTGTCCGTGCGAGCTGGTGATGGTGCGGCTGCTGCCCAATCGCGCTAAATAAATAGGAAACGATTTTTCCTGCCTGCTGGAAGAATCCCATTCGCTGAATCGTTGTATGGTTATCCACAGTTCGTCCCCAATTTCCGATTCACGAAGGAGGTTTCCGCATGAAAAAACTGCTTTGGGTGCTGATTTTGCTGCTGCTCCCGCTGACCGCCTTGGCGGAAGATGCCGAAAGTCGCCGCGACGGCGCGTTCTTCTACCAGATTGCGGATGGCGAAGCGATTCTGACCGGCTGCGACTGGGACGCGATGCAGGCGGATTCGCTGTACATGTTCGCTGAACCGCCGGTTTCGCTGGAGATTCCGGCGACGCTGGGCGGCTATCCCGTCACGTCGATTGGCGGCGGGGTGTTCTGCTCGCTGGACGGCTGCCCCGTAGATGCGCCGTTCGAGGTTGTGCTCCCCGAAGGGCTTCGCACTCTGGATGCCTACACCTTCACCGAATGCTTCTACGCGACGAAAATCACCCTGCCCGCGTCGCTGGAAATCATCCCGGAGGGCTGTTTCGACCGGGTTCCCGCCGAAATCGACTTCCCGAACGGCAATCCGCGCTATTCCTGCGAAAACGGCTTTCTGATTAACAATACTACGCAGACGCTGCTGTACACCGCGCCGTCGAGCCACGGCATCGCGCTGCCCGCCGTCCGCCGCCTTGGCGACTGGTCGCTTTCCAACTATTACCTCTGGTACGACGATTATGACCCCGTTCTGCCCGACACGCTGGAAAGCGTTGGCAGTTACGTCTTCTATGACTGCGGCGTGACCCGCGTCACCTTCCCCGACGGCATCACCGAACTGTCGCCCTTCACCTTTTCCTGCACCGCTTTGCAGGAAGTCCACCTGCCCGCGTCGCTGCGGGAAATCCCAGATTACTGCTTTTGGGACTGCCATCTGACCGCGCTGACCATCCCCGACGGCGTGACCCGCATCGGCGCGCACGCGGTGGACTGGTTCACGGGCGAAATCATTGGGGCCGTCACCCTGCCCGCGTCGGTGGAATTTGTGGGCTACCGCGCCTTCCCGGACGAATGCGACGTGACTGTTTTGAACCCGCAGGTTCATTTTGAAACAGCCACGGAGTATGCCGAGCGAATCCCCGAATATGACTGGTATGGCGACGAAGCGGCGGACGCTCTCTATTCAGATGGGCTGTTCGACTACGAGCTTTCGTCGCGCGGCGCGGTTCTGCTCGACTGTTCCCGCTTCTTGAACCAGCCAGAAGTCCCCGACGTGCTGGAAATTCCGTCAGAATTGGGCGGAACTCCTGTCGTGGCAATTGCGGCGAATGCGTTGAACACATCTGAATCCTGTGCCGATAGCCTTTTGTTCGGCATTGTGCTGCCAGAGGGCGTTCAGCGTGTGGAAGCAGATGCGTTTCAATGCTGTCACGCAGCAACGCAGATTTCCTTTCCCTCCACGCTAACAATGCTCGCGGAAGGCAGTTTTTTTCACGTCTACGCGGAAATCGACTTTCCGAACGGCAACCCGCGCTATTCCTGCGAAAACGGCTTCCTGATTGACCGCGACACGCAGACGCTGCTGTACGCCGCGCCATCCAGTCAGGGGCAGCCGATTCCCGCCGTCCGTCGCTTGGGCGATTCCGCGCTGGATAACTGGAAACCTGCGGGTAACGAAATCCGCCTGCCGGACACGCTGGAATCCATCGGTCCTTACGCCTTGGACGGGCAGTACACGGGCGATTTTTCCCCGCTGGCGGCGCTGATTCTCCCCGACGGCGTCCGCGAACTGTCCGATTGCAGCATTTACGGCTGCTGGGAGATTCAGCTGCTGCGCTTCCCGGCAACGCTGACGGAAATTCCCGCCTACTGCGTCGCAAACTGCGGGCTGGGCGCGGTGGAAATCCCGGAGGGCGTGACGCGCATCGGAGAATTTGCCTTCTACTACTACGATTGGGAGCAGACGGAATTGTCCGCCGTCACCCTGCCCGCGTCGGTGGAATTTGTGGGCTTCCGCGCCTTCCCGGACGAATGCGAAATCACCGCGCTAAACCCCGACACGCACTTTGAAACAGAGGAAGAAATCAATCAGCGGAATCCCGATTGGGCGTATCGCATCCCCTAACAATCAAGAAAGGTCGTTTTCCGCATGAACGAACTCGATTCGCTTCTTCGCGCCGCCGGGCGCATGATGCTCGATTACCAGTCCCCGAAGGTGTTCAGCAAGGGGCATCACGCCGATTTCGTCACCGAGGCGGACATTGCGGTGCAGTCTTATCTCGTGGACGCGCTGCAAAAGGCGTATCCGCACGCAAAGTTCCTCGCCGAGGAGGAGGAGCGGCACGTCCTCACCGATGCGCTGACCTTCATCATCGACCCCATCGACGGCACGACGAACTACTTCCGCCGCCGCCGCTGCTCGATGATTTCCATCGGTGCGGTGGAAAATAAACTTCCCGTTTTCGGCGGGCTGTACGACCCGTACTTGGACGAAATGTACCTCGCGGAGCGCGGCAAGGGCGCGACCTGCAACGGCGAGCGCATCCGCGTGTCGGACACGTCCCTTGACAAGGCGCTGATTGGCTTCGGTTCTGCGCCGTACTACGAGGAGTTGTTTTCGCTGACCGGGCGGACAGTTTCGACGCTGCTGCCGAAAATCGCCGATGTTCGCCGGACGGGCAGCGCCTGCCGGGAACTGTGCGACGTGGCGCGCGGCATCAGCGATGGGCACTTCGAGTGGCGGCTCCAGCCGTGGGACTACTGCGCGGGGACGCTGCTGATTGAGGAAGCTGGCGGGCGCTGCGGCGACATCCGCGGCGGAAGCGTCGTCTACGACCGCCCGATGGCGCACATGGCGGCGAACGCGCGCATTTTCGATAATCTGCGCGAAGTGCTGCAATCAGCGGATTGCGAAAATCCCGATTCTATGGTATAATCAGGGTACCAACCTGAAAAGGAGCGACTGACATGATTCCGACCCCGCACATTACCGCCAAGGAAGGCGATTTCGCCCGCACTGTCCTCATGCCCGGCGACCCGCTGCGCTCGAAGTTCATTGCGGACAACTACCTCGAAAACGCCGTGCTGGTCAACAACACGCGCGGCGTGCAGGGCTACACCGGCACCTACAAGGGCAAGCGCGTGTCCGTGATGGCGTCCGGCATGGGTATGCCCTCCATCGGCATTTACTCCTATGAGTTGTTTAAGTTCTACGGTGTGGAAAACATAATCCGCGTCGGCACGGCGGGGATGCTCAGCCAGAAGCTGAAAGTGCGCGACATCGTGCTGGGCATGAGCGCGTACACAAACAGCAATTTCGGTCAGCAGTACGGTTTCCGCGGGAACGTCGCGCCGTGCTGTTCCTATGAGCTGCTTTCTGCCGCGATGGAAGCGGGCAAGAAGCTGGGCGTGACCCCCGTACCGGGCGCGCTGTACTCGTCGGACATTTTCTATGACGAATCGCAGCCGTCACCGGGGCAGGTGCTGCAAGGCCTGGGCGTGCTGGCGGTGGAGATGGAAGCGGCGGCGCTGTACCTGAACGCGGCGCGGCTGGGCAAGAACGCGCTGACCATCTGCACCATTTCCGACAATCCCTTCACGGGCGAGGAGCTGGACGCGGAAGCGCGGCAGAACACCTTCACGCAGATGATGGAGATTGCGCTGGAAATTTCATAATATCCGCATACAAAAAACCGACAGGGCGAAATTGCTCTGCCGGTTTTTTTTGATACTGCTGATTTTACCCGCTGATTACACCGCGCCCTGCGCCAGCATCGCGTCGGCCACCTTCAGGAAGCCCGCAATGTTCGCGCCCGCGACATAATCGCCTTCCTTGGCGTACTCGTGCGCCGCCAAATCCACCTTGGCGAAGATGTTCACCATGATGTCCTTCAGCTTCGCGTCCACTTCCTCGAACGTCCAGCTCAGGCGCTGGCTGTTCTGGCTCATTTCCAGCGCGGAGACCGCCACGCCGCCCGCGTTGGCCGCCTTCGCCGGGGCAAACAGCACGCCCGCCTGCTGGAACGCCGCGGTGGCTTCGAGCGTCGAGGGCATGTTCGCGCCTTCGCCGACCGCTTCCACGCCGTTGGCAATCAGCGCCTTGGCGGATGCTTCGTTGATTTCGTTCTGCGTTGCGCAGGGCAGGGCAATCTGGCAGGGAATCGTCCAGATGCCGGAGCAGCCCTCGGTGTAGGTTGCGGTCGGAACCGCCTTGACATACTCCTTGATGCGCTTGCGCTCCACTTCCTTCAGCTGCTTGACCACATCCAGCTTGATGCCGTCGGGGTCGTAGATGTAGCCGTTGGAATCGCTCATGGCGACGACCTTCGCGCCCATCTCGGTAATCTTCTGCACCGCATAGATGGCGACGTTGCCCGAACCGGACACAACAACCGTCTTGCCCGCGATGGACTTGCCGTTGCGCTCCATCATCGCCTGCGTGAAGTAGCACAGACCGTAGCCGGTGGCCTCCTTGCGCGCGAGGCTGCCGCCCCACGTCAGACCCTTGCCGGTCAGCACGCCTTCATACAGTCCGGTGATGCGCTTGTACTGGCCGTACAGGTAGCCGATTTCGCGTGCGCCGACGCCAATATCGCCCGCCGGCACGTCGGTGTCCTTGCCGATGTAGCGGTACAGCTCAGTCATGAAGGACTGGCAGAAGCGCTGCACTTCGTTGTCGCTCTTGCCCTTGGGGTCGAAGTCGGAGCCGCCCTTGCCGCCGCCGATGGGCAGGCCGGTCAGGCTGTTCTTCAAAATCTGCTCAAAGCCAAGGAACTTCAAAATCGACTGGTTGACGCTGGGATGCAGGCGCAGACCGCCCTTGTACGGGCCAATCGCGCTGTTGAACTGCACGCGGTAGCCGCGGTTGACCTGCACCTTGCCCTGATCGTCGATCCACGGCACACGGAAGGTGATGATGCGCTCCGGCTCCACGAAGCGTTCGAGCAGTCCCGCCGCTTCATACTTCTCTTCGTTCCGTTCGATAACGGGCTTAAGGGTCGTCAAAATTTCGGTCGCTGCCTGAATGAATTCCGGCTCGTGGGCATAGCGAACCTTCAAATCGTCAAGAACGCGCTGGCAATAATTCGCCATGATGCAGGACTCCTTTCAAATCATAAACATGCTGATTTATCGGCGCAGAACCCGCCGATGCGGAGTCCCGACGCCCTTGTCGAGAGGCGATACTTTCGCCTTTCACGTTTTTCATCATACACCATGCAGGCGCATCTGACAAGGGCTTTTGCTGCACTAATTATGTTTTTCTGGATGACAGCGGCGGCGATTTTGCATTTTCGCCTTTTTTTTTGCCCCTTGACAGGAAAAAACGGGTGTGATACCATGTGTTCATGCAAGAAAAACGCGGAGGTGAACGTCCGCGAATGAAGGAGGTATCCACTTTTCATGAACACACAGGTTTTGCAAGGGCTGCTCGTGCCCTTTCTCGGCACAACGCTGGGCGCTGCGCTGGTTTTCTTCCTCAAACGTGACTTGCCTGAAAAGGTGCAGAAGGGCTTGAGCGGCTTCGCGGCGGGCGTGATGGTTGCGGCAAGCATATGGAGCCTGCTGATTCCGGCGCTGGAGGGCGCGGCGGACTTGGGCGCATGGTCGTTCCTGCCCGCGACGATCGGGTTCTGGCTGGGGATTCTCTTCCTGCTGCTGCTGGATCGGCTCGTCCCCCACGTCCACCTGGACGGCGAACAGGAGGGGCTGCGCGCGTCGCTCCCCCGGTCGATGATGGTCGCGCTCGCCGTCGCGCTGCATAATCTGCCGGAGGGCATGGCGGTCGGCGTGGTCTACGCGGGCAGTATGCAGCCGGAGCAGGTCGGCAGCGTATCTTTCGCCAGCGCGTTCGCCCTTGCCGTCGGCATCGCCCTGCAAAACGTGCCCGAAGGCGCGATTGTCGCCATGCCCCTGCGTCAGGCGGGCATGAGCCGCGTAAAGGCGTTCACGCTGGGGATGCTTTCCGGCGCGGTTGAGCCGCTGGGCGCGCTGCTGACCATCGGGCTGGCGGCGGTTTTCGCCCCGATGATGCCCGTGATGCTGTCCTTCGCCGCGGGCGCGATGCTCTACGTCGTCGTCGAGGAGCTTGTACCGGAGATGGCGCAGGGCACGCACACCAATGTCGGCACGGTGCTGTTCGCCGTCGGATTTTCGCTGATGATGGCAATGGATTACATCCTATAAAGGAGAACTAACATGAAACGAATTTTGCCGCTTCTGCTGATTTTGCTGCTGATTTTGACAGGCTGTTCCACCCAGAATGCGGACTCCCCCGCTGCCAACACGCCGACGGACACGCCCCTGACCGGCACATCCTACGTCCAAATCGACGTGAAGGACTACGGCACGATTGTCGCGGAGCTGTACGCCGACACCGCACCCATCACCGTCGCGAACTTCCTTTCCCTCGTGGACAGCGGCTTCTACGACGGCTTGACCTTCCACCGCATCATTTCCGGCTTCATGATTCAGGGCGGCGACCCGAACGGCAACGGCACGGGCGGTTCAAGCCAGCGGATTAAGGGCGAATTCAGCGCCAACGGCGTGCAGAACGACCTGAAACACACGCGCGGCGTCCTGTCGATGGCGCGGTCAAGCGCGATGGACAGCGCCAGCAGCCAATTCTTCATCATGCACGCGGATGCGCCGCATTTGGACGGGCAGTACGCCGCGTTCGGCAAGGTCATCAGCGGGATGGAGGTTGTGGACGCGATTTGCGAGAATACGCCGGTGACGGATCGGAATGGGACGGTCGCCAAGGCGAATCAGCCGGTGATTGAACGGATTATCCGAGTAGAAAAGCCGGAGGAATAAGGGAAAAGGAAACGCCCCGACAGCGAAAAACTGCCGGGGCATTTGTTGTATGGAAAAGCGACCAAGCCGGGGCGCAAAAAAAGGGTCAAGGGGCAATGCCCCTTGCAGGGTCAAGGGACAGCGTCCCTTGTGGGGTTTGGGGCAACGCCCCAACTGTTCCTCGTCAAACCCACTCAAAGGAAGAAGTCAACAAGGTGCAGGCAGCGAAGCGTCCCTGCCCCTAACTTCGCGCGTCCTCAGACGCGCCCCCAAGCCGCTCTATCCAACAACTGTGCTGTGTCGCGCCAAATGGGCGCGACCAAGTTGCTGGTCTTGCGACCATAGCCGCTCTTTCCCGAACGCAGGAGATTTCGCACCTGCGGGAGCGACAAGGGGGCTTTGCGATCGCCCCCTTGACCCCTTCGCAGCGCACTCCCATGTTACTTGATTTTTATCGTGGCTTTTTAATTATGACGCTGCTTTTTCCCAAACATCGGAATTTCAGCCCGCAAGGCGTTTCTTTGCTCACGCCCCCGCCTGTTCCTGCGCCAGCGTGTCAATCACCGCTTCGGAGGCATTCGGGTAGAACGCCGCCGCGCCCAGCTGGTCGGTCAGACCGACTTTCTGGAAGAAGCCCGCGACGTTCTCATGCACGCCGCAAATCGAGACGGTCACGCCTTTCTGCGCAATCAGCGTGCACACCTCCATCAGCGTCTGCACGCCGGAGATGTCGGTCGCGGACACGCCGCGCAGGGAGAGAATCAGGTGCTCACAGCCGGTAAAATCCACTGAAAGCAGCTTCCGTTTCAAATCCGCGCAGTTCGCGAAGAACAGCGAACCGTTCACATAGCTGACGAGGATGCTTTTCGCGCGGGATTCATCCACCGGCTTGCCCATGCGGTGCAGGCGCTCCAGACGCACCTTGTCCACCGGCTCGGTTTCGATGGTCAGGCGCGCGGCGTTCCAGACGAACATCAGCAGCGCGGTCACAATGCCGATGACGATGGCGACGGTCAGGTCAAAGACGACGGTGGACACCATCGTAAGCAGGAACTGCGCCACGCCCGTCCACACCTTGCGGCTGAAAATCGTCTTGATGCCGTGCCACTCGTTCATGCGCCACGCCGTCACCATCAGCACACCCGCCAGCGCGCTCAGCGGCAGGCGGCTCATCACGCCGCCCAGCAGCACCATCGCCAGCAGCAGCACCAGCGAATGCACAACGCCGGTCACGCGGGTCTGCTCACCGGACTTGATGGCGACGGACGTGCGGGCAATCGCCGCCGTCGCGGGCACGCCGCCGAAAAACGGCAGCAGGATGTTGCCCACGCCCTGCGCAATCAGCTCACGATCCGCGTCGAAGGCTTCGTCCTTCATGCGGGACGCGCTCGCGCCGCACAGCAGCGACTCTATCATGCCCAGCATGGCGATGGAGACAATCGGGCTGACGAGGTTTTGGAGCATGTCGAGGTTGACCGCGCCGAGGTTCAGGCGGTTGTCCAGCATCAGGCTTTTCGGGATGTCCCCCACCTTCGCCAGCGAATCGAAACCCGCGATTTCGGTCACGATGGTTGCCAGAATAATCGCCAGCAGCGACCCCGGCACCTTCGCGTTCAGCTTCTTCGGCCAGAAGACCATGAACAGCACCACCATCAGACCGATGGCGACCGCCTGCCAGTTGGGGGTAAATCCGACGCTGGTGTAGCTCCACAGCTTTTCCAGCGCGCTTGTGCCGACGGAGTGCGTGCCGAAGAAGTTGTCCACCTGCCCCAAGGCGATGATAATCGCGATGCCGCTGGTGAAGCCCATGACGACGCTGGTCGGAATGAAGTTGACGAGCTTGCCGAGGCGGAAGATGCCTGCCAGCAGGATAATCACGCCCGCCGCGAGCGACGCGACGAACACACCCTGCAAACCGTACTGGGCGACGATGCCGATGAGGATGGCGCTCATGGCCCCGGTCGGGCCGCTGATTTGGAAGGACGCGCCGCCAAGCAGCCCGATGACAAGTCCGCCGATGATGGCGGTAACAAGCCCCGCGGCGGCGTCCGCGCCGGAGGACACGCCGAATGCGAGGGCAAGCGGCAGCGCCACCGCCGCCACTGTGATGCCGCTCAGGATGTCCTTGAGGAGTTTGCCGGCGTTGTAGCCGGAGAATTCGTGTTTCAGGTCGGTAATGTACTTTTTGAGCATTTTTGCTTTCCTTACTTCCTCTATCTCTCCAACAATGTTGACTTTTCTTCCAAACTGGTCTTTGTCGCAATTCCAGAGGGCTTTCCGATCGCCCTCTGGACTTCTTCGGCGTCTCCCATGTTTATTGGTTTCATGCGAAAGTTTTTATACTATTTCCAAATGAAAATGCGCCAAGATGCGCGGCGAATTTTTCGTTCTGGCTAACGGGAACGAAATGCAGCGTAGCAGCGCTACGCTAAATGGAGTGAGCGGACGCCAGAACGAAAAAGGCGCAAGCAGATGGCGCAGTTGAATCTGGAAATAGTATTAGTTCGTGTGCTGATGACCAGTCTGGACAAAAAAAACCTATCCTACCATTGAATTTGTGAGTACCCTGCCCCGAAAAAAGGGCAAAAAAACGTCCGGCGCTGAAACACGGTTTCAACATCGGACGAATTTGTGCCATGAAACGCTTGGGCGACAATTACGCCTTGGCGATTTCCACGAGCTTGGTGAAAGCAGCTGCATCGTTCACAGCCAGATCCGCGAGAATCTTGCGGTTGACGGTGATGTTGTGCTTCTTCAGGCCATTGATGAACGTGGAATAGCTCATGCCGTTCAGGCGAGCAGCGGCGTTGATACGGGTGATCCACAGGGAGCGGAAATCACGCTTGCGCAGCTTGCGGCCCTTGAAGGCATAGCGCAGGGAACGAGCAACCTGTTCGGACGCGGCGCGGTACTGCTTGGACTTTGCACCCCAGTAGCCCTTAGCCAGCTTCATGACCTTGCGGCGCTTCTTCAGAGCGTTCACAGATCTCTTAATACGTGCCATTGTGAGTATCCTCCTTGCCAGCGAATGGGCTTAATTACTTGTAGGGCAGCAGCTTGTGGATGGTCTTGGCTTCCGCCGCGTTGTCCACAATGCCGTCAGCGCGCAGGTGACGGGTGCGCTTGGTGGTCTTGAGGCGAACCTGATGGTTGGCGTTCATCTGCTTATGCTTCACGATACCGGTCTTGGTAAAGGAAAAGCGCTTGGCAGCACCACGGTGAGACTTCTGCTTAGGCATGGTGTAGTCCTCCTTCCAATGCTGATAAAACGGGGCGCAGGCAAGCTGCGATAGCCGTTTTATTCCTGTTCTTGATTCCCCTTGGCGTTTTCGCGGGCGGCCTTCTTTTCAGCGAAGGAAGCCTTTGCCGCCTTGGGGGCCAGGATCATAATCATATGACGGCCGTCCATCATGGGACGGCGCTCCACCGAGCTGACCTCGGCGCAGCGGGCCGCGAAGTCCTGCATGACCTGCATGCCGATTTCGCTATGGGTGATCTGGCGGCCACGGAAACGGATGGACACCTTCACCTTATCGCCACCCTGAAGGAACTTCTGCGCCATTTTCGCCTTCGTGAGAACGTCGTTCTCCTCGATGGTGGCGGACAGCTGAACCTCCTTGGTTTCGACGACCCGCTGATTCTTCCGGTTTTCGCGTTCGCGCCGCGACTGTTCGTAGCGGTACTTGTCATAGTCCAGCAGTTTGCAGACCGGCGGTTTTGCCGTGGGCTGGATTTTGGCGAGGTCGAGGCCGCGCTCTTCCGCCAGCTCCATCGCCTTGGCTGTTGGCATGACGCCGAGCTGTTCGCCGTTTTCGTCAATCAGGCGGACTTCCCGGTCGCGGATTTCCTCATTGATCATCAGATCGAGTGCTATGTCCATACACCTCCCAATTTTCGTTGAAGCCAGCGTTTTCTGCTCCATACCACAGAAAAAGCGGCGGGTGACTCCACCCGTCGCTGACATGCAGTTTGCGCCTTTTTCGGCGGTCAATCCGCCTGAAAGGGAAAAAGCCTGTGAACCCGGCAGCATACGCCGCGCAAGGTGAGAGACGGGCAAGCCTCTGCTTCAAACGTGGATATTGTAGCACATGGAAAGCGGTTTGTCAAGGGGGCTTGGGCGGATTTTTTTGCGCGAAGCCGGAGTTTTTTCCGCGAAAACGGGCGCAGACCGCCCGCTGGGGAAGTCTGCGCCCACTGATTTTACTCGGTGTACGGCGTGCCGTGCGGGATGCCCTGCTTTTCCGCCCACTGCCACGCGTAGCTGCCGACACTGGCGAAGATGACGACATCCGGCGTGTTCTCGAACGCATCCTCCGCGATGTAGGACACGGAGTCCGGCAGGGTGATGCACTTCAGGTTCGCGCAGTCCGCGAAGGCGCGCGTGCCAATGACTTGCAGTCCATCCGGCGCAACGACCGACTGAATCGTGCTGTTGCCCACGAACGCCTCGTCATCCACATAGAACGTCGACGCGGGCAGCTTCACCTGCGGCAGCCCGATGCCCGTGAACTGCTCGGTGATGAAGCCCTGAACCGCCATTTGCGGCGCATCTGCAAAGAGTGTCCATTCGCCGCTGACATAGGCAACCAGCGCACTATCAGGCCATTCGTAGGGATGTTCCGGCATCCAATAGGTGTACTTCATCTCGGAGCCATCGAACCATGTCCAGTTCAAGCCATCCGAAGAACAAGCCCCCAGCCATGCATAGTCGATGTTGCCGCTGCCCAGCAGGACACGCACGGCTTCCGTGTCAGCATTACTGCGAATCGTTGCAAGCGTCTGATTCACAGCATCGTTGCTTTCCCCCATGTCAACCGCCATGCTGAGCGCATCGCTCCAAGACATCGGGCCATCATAGAGTTTGTACGTTTTCCCGTTCACTGAATAAGACCGCACATACGCTGCTTCCTGTCTCACGTCAAAATAGCCTTCGCCGGCTTTAATCCAGCCGCAGCACTCGTATCCTCCATCGAAGTAGCGCTGACCATAAATCGGAATCCACTGCTGACCTTCCGCATCCGTGTAAGTGAACAATTCACCATGCCAGAACTTTGCGCCCGCAGTCAGCGTAAATACCGTTGCTGCCGAATCGAACGGCGTAACCTTTGCGACGATTCTGCTTCCGCTCCTAACCTCGGCATAATGCTGTTCCGTTGCAGAAATAAACGTAACCGATGGATACATCGTGATTGATCCGCTGGACGAATATTCATCATTCAGGTCAACGTACCCGATTTCTGTGCCAAAATTGTCTGCCGCAGCCGCCCAGAAGTGACCGCTGTTATCGCGATATGTGTTGTTAAATTCCAGCTGGAAATAGTCGTCCGCCGTATACGCCGCCACAATGTTGCTGTCAATGTCCTGCGCTTGGTAAACGTACACCACGCAGCCCTGACTTGGAACATAACCATACCAGAACTGTTCCACGCGTTCCTGTCTCTGCGTATATTCCGGGTCGCTCTCAATGCACCAGCCGTAAACGTATGTGCCATCGGCCTGCTTGTAGCGCGCAAATGCCCATGTGTCGCCAAACTTCGGCTCGGTGACAGTGTGGTTGAGGTCAAGTTCAACCGTATCATTCGTTGGAATCTTTGTGACGATGTTTGTTGTCGGATAAGAGTTAGCGAAAGCGCGGATGTTCACGCCGTCTTTCCAAACAACCTTATACTTCCACCAGTCGTTTCCGCTCGGCGCACGCATCGGGCGAATCACCGACTGGTCGCTGATGTCGCAGTAGACCACTTCATCATCGTTCAGCTGCACCGGCGCATACCAGTACGTCTTGCTGTTCACGACTGCCTTGGTCACATGCAGCAGGTCAATCTGCAATTCCGTCCCTGCAATAATCGTTCCGTCGAGGTTGTTGCTGCTGTACGTCGGGGTTGTGCGCAGTTCGATGTTCTTCTGCGTTTCGTAGGGATACCATTCGCGTGTGACGGGCAGGTTGCTGTCTACATACACGTCGAAGCTCGTCTTAACAGCGGTTGCACGCGTGCGCTTGCCGTCCGCAATTGCATAAACCGTGATGGTCGCCGTACCACTGCCAACAGCCGTCAACAGCCCTGTGTTGCGGTCAACCTTGACGATTTCAGGTGCACTGCTCACCCAGTAAAGTCCGGTAAAGTCTTTGTCTTTTGCAACAGACGAGGTTTTGCGGCTGCCATACGCTGCGCCATAGCTGTTGTTCGCACCGTAGAAGCGGTAAATGTCCCCCCGCGGATTCCAAATCGCGTTGGAAGGCGTGACAGAAGGCGTAATTTTCTGCTGTTCATCAAGCGCCATCAGAATGGTTGTGCCGTCCGAAATCGTGCCATATGCGTCCGAATACAGCGAAATGCCCGTGATTGCCGACACGCTCTTCAGGCTGGAAACTTTGCTCCAATCCGGATGGAAGAAGCCAAGGATGCCATAATTCTGCGTATAGTTGGAGAAGGACGTGGGCACGCCCGCTGCGTAGTTGTAGTTTTTGCTTTCCGAGCAGCGGAGACCGCTCCAGTTACCGCTGACGAAATTCACCTTTTTCGTGCTCGTGTTGACAGAAGTCACGATGCCCACATGCTGCCAGCCCGTTTTGATGGCTGTGCACGCCTTGGAGGTGTACTCATTCAGCACCACGATATCGCCGACCTGCGGTGTATAGAGGCCGTGACCATACGTCAGCACATCCGTATTGTAGCGCGTCTGGTATTTGGAATACCCAGAGTACGCCGAATACGTCGACGGATTCAGCATTGGGTGGAAGGATGACGTTGCAGGCGCAAAATCCGCCGCACCTGCCGAGTCCGGAATGACGCTTGTGCTGATGCCAAGCTGACGTGCGATAACCGACACAAACGCCGCACACCAATAGGTGTTGGTGAAAAACGGCGTATCGCTTGCACCCGCTGTTTTGTAGATTTCCTGTGCGTAAGCCGCTTCCGTCTTCGCAAACAGCATCGCCGCCTGTGCGAACTGTTTCCCCTTATCCGTCGCCGCCAGTGCCTTCCCCTCCCCCAGCGGCGTCCAGCCAAACATCAGCGCCGCCGCAATCAGCAGTGCTGACAGGATTCGTTTGCTTCCATTGAGCCAGCTCGTTTTCATGGTTTCTCTCCTCCCCTATTCGTCCGGCTACACCCATTGCTGCGGACAGCATCCACCAGAGGCGCTGCACCGATGCTGTTCATATGTAAATTATACCTGACAAAAATCAACATGTCAAGAGTGACCAGCATAAATATGGCAATTTAGCGGATAAATTGGCAGGTTTCGTTCGCGCGGCATGCCATAGCACTATGTAACCTGTTTTTCTTTGTTGTTACACGGTTTTCTTACACATAAAATAACGCTGTTTTTTTGAACCGCAAGTATATCGTTTTCGGCTAAAAACAGACGCGAATGGACAGGGCATTTTGTGAAAAACCGCCGCCATCTTTCCTGAAATTTCCTGAAAACTTTCGGAATACGCGGAATACCGAAAGAATTTCGGAAAACCGATGTAACTTCGTTTCAATTAACCCATGTGTGTGGTATGATGAGTGCATCAGATGACACCGAAACGTACAACGAAACGCATCGGGGCTGCTGATGGGGTTCCCCCCCCTCATAATGGGAAATTTCAAGCAACAAAGGAGGCTGCAAGGGATGGCTCGGAAGTACATGAAAATTGCCATGGTCGGACAGAAGCGCGTACCGTCCCATGATGGCGGCATCGAGGTTGTGGTGGGCGAACTGGCCAAGCGCATGGTGGCGCAGGGGCATTCCGTGACGTGCTATAACCGAACCGACAAGCAGCAGCCGAAGCCCGAAAATTTCAACGGCATCAGCCTGAAGTATGTACCGACCATCCAGAAGAAGGGGCTGGCGGCGGTTTCCGCAAGTTTCTTCGCCTGCCTTTGCGCGGCGGTGGGCAATTATGACGTGGTGCATGTGCACGCGGAAGGCCCGGCGCTGTTCTGCTGGCTGCCGAAGCTGATGGGCAAGCGCGTCATCGTGACGGTACACGGGCTGGACTGGACGCGCGCGAAATGGCAAAACGGCATTGCGTCCAAGTGCATCAGGTTGGGCGAAAAGATGGCGGTGCGCCACGCGGATGAGCTGATTGTGCTGAGCCACGGCATGAAGCAGTATTTTGCGGACACCTATGGGCGCGAGACGCTGCTGATTCCCAACGGCGTGCCGAGCTACCAGCCGTGCGCGCCGGAGCTGATTCGCCAGTACGGGCTGGAAAAGGACAACTACATCCTCTATCTGGGGCGCATCGTGCCGGAAAAGGGCGAACACTACCTGATTGAGGCGTACAAGCATCTGCCGACGGACAAGAAGCTGGTCATTGCGGGCGGCGCGTCCGACTCGCAGGAATATTTCGACGAGCTGCGCGAAATGGCAAAGGACGACGACCGCGTGATATTCCCCGGCTTTGTGCAGGGGCAGCTGCTGGCGGAATTGTACAGCAACGCTTACACCTACGTCCTGCCCAGCGACGTCGAGGGGATGCCCCTTTCGCTGATGGAAGCGATGAGCTACGGCTGCTGCGTGCTGACAAGCGACATCGACGAGTGCGCCTCCGTCGTTCAGGAGCACGGCGTGACCTTCCGCCGCGGCGATATCGACGATTTGCGCGCAAAGCTGGCGGATTTGCTGGCGAATCCGGCGAAGGTGGCAAAGTACAAGGCGGAAGCGCCGGATTACATCTGCCATTTGCACAGCTGGGACACGGTGACGCAGCGGAGGTTGGCGGTCTATCGCGGGGCTGTGCCGCAGGAAGAGCCGCATCGGGATTTGCTGCCGGCAGCGCTGGTGGCTGAGCTGGCAAAGCGCAAGTCGCTTGTGCGCGGCAAATAAAAAATCAGCATATATAAAGGAAGCGACTGCGACGGGCGCTTCCTTTTTTCGTGCATCCGCGCCTCCCCGGCTTGCTTTTTTGGCGATTGTGCTGTACAATAGGAAGATGGATGAGCCTACACAAGGAGGTGAGGACAGCATGTACGGCAAAGCCAAAGTCGGCAGGCCCGATTGGTACATGATGGGCGCTTGTATCGTATTCGCTTTGACATTTAGCCTGCGCAGCGTGCCGCTGGCGGTGCTTCTGCTGCTGTTCATGCCTTTTTCGCTGCTCTCCCTCACGGGGGAGCTGCCCCTGCCGACCCGCAACGCGCCAATCTGCCAGACATTGCTCTGCATCAGCATCCCGCTGCTCGTCATCGGCGCATTTTCCTCTCTGCTGCTCCTCCTGCCGAGGCTGCTCATTCCGTCCGCCTGCGTCTGGCTCTTCGGCGGCGCGCTGATGCTGTTCCTGCCGCCCGGCGCCTTCCGCAAATCGCGCATGGCGATGTATTGGGCGGTGATTTGCTTCGCCGCCGTCGTCGCGCTGCTGATGATGCTCCTTCAGCGCTATCAGGCGTACGGCGACCTGTATGAGGGCTTGTCCTATGACATCCTGCGTGTCATGATGAACGCGCGGACGCGCCCGCAGGTGCTGTATTCCGCGTATGTGTCCGGGCTGGCGGCGCTGGATGCAAAACGCACGGCAGCGCTGGAAAGTCTCGCGGCGCTGACGGGCGGAAACGTGCTGCCGTGGCTTTCCGAGGATGTACTGCAGCAGCTGGAATGGAGTCTGCGCGCAACGATTGAGAGAACGCTGCCATCCATCATGCCTGACCTGCTGGTCAAAGGAATCATGGCGTTTTCGCTGGGGATGCTGCTGTGCTGGCGCAAATTTCCCGATGCGGAGGACACGCCGACCGCCGACCGCTGGTTCATGCCCACCCCGCTGGGCATCAGCATGGCGGTGCTGCTGCTTCTGAGTGCGGCGCAGCTGTTTACAACGAACGCGACAGTTGCGCTGGCGGCTTCGCTGCTGGGCAGTGTGGCGTTCTGGAGCTTCGCGGTGCAGGGCGTTTCGGCGCAGAATTTCGCCATGCTACGCGCGGGTGCAACGCGCGGCCGCCGCTGGTTCCTAAGCATCCTGATGGTGCTGTTCGTGCCGATTCTGCCGATGTTCGCGGGCTGCGTTGACCAAATCCGCGACCCGCGCGGGCTGCGCGACGACCGCCATCGAAAAGACGATGATTTTTCTGATTTTTAAGATTTAAGGAGGATACAGATTATGAAGGTTATTTTGCTGGAAGATGTGAAGGGTGTCGGCAAGAAGGATCAGATTGTGAATGCGGCGGATGGCTACGCGCGCAACTTCCTGTTCCCCAAGAAGCTGGCGGTGGAAGCGACCCCCGGCGCGATGAAGGGCGTTGAGAAAATGCGCAAGGCGGAAGCCGAACGCGAAGCCCAGCGCCGTGCCGACGCGACGGCACAGGCGGACGCCCTGCGCGGCAAGGTCATCAGCATGTCGGTGAAGTGCGGCGCGCAGGGGCGGCTATACGGCTCGATTACGAGCGCGGAAGTTGCCGAGCAGCTGAAGGCGCAGCACGGCGTTGCGGTGGACAAGCGCGACATCAAGTGCGAGAACATCCGCGCCGTCGGCGATGTGGAGATTGAGGTTCGCCTGTACAAGGACATCTCCGCGAAGATGGTTGTGCATGTGGAAGCGGCGGCGGTGAAGTAAGGCAGTCACCGCCGGGGGGCTGCCCCCGGTCTGCCGGAAGTTTTTCTTCCTATTATAATGGATTTTGTTTGCAGCAGGGGTTTCGCCTCTGCGGAGGCGAGGAGGGGGCTTTCCGATCGCCCCCTCCACTCCTTCGGCGCGTGCCCTCCCATGTTACAGTGCTGTATTGTTGCTTGGAAGGTACGAACAGTACACAAACTAAATCAGTTTCGATACAAGTCAAGTAACATGGGAGTGCAGGGCGAAGGAGTCCAGAGGGCGACCGCAAAGCCCTCTGGGAGCCGCAAACAAGACCAATTGGGAAGAGGTCACCAACCCCATTACCCCAAGAAACATAACCACCCAGCAACATGGGAGTGCACGCGAAGGAGTCCAGAGGGCGACCGCAAAGCCCTCTGGTTACTGCAAACAAGACCAGTTTCAAAGGAAAGGACTGCGAAGCCATCCAGAGGGCTGCTTCACCCCCTCTGGCGGAGAAGTTATGTCAGAATTTCGTGGCGTGACGCCGCCCAATAGCGTCGAAGCGGAGCAGTCCGTGCTGGGCGCGATGATGCAGGATGAAAACGCGGTGCTGCAGGCGGCGGAAGCCCTGTCCACCGACGATTTCTATCAGCCGGCGCACCGCGAAATCTTCGAGGCGATGGTTGCCCTGCACCATCAGCAGCGCCCAATTGACCTCGTGACCGTCGATGCAGAGCTGACCCGCCGCGGGACGCTGGAAGGCATCGGCGGCACAGAGTACCTCATGCGGCTGATGAGCTTCGTGCCAACGACCGCGAACGTCAAGGCGTACATCACCTTGGTAGCCGAAAAGTCCACCTTGCGCAAGCTCATCAAGGCGTCGCAGGAGATTTCGCAGGAGTGTTACAGCCAGCAGAATCCCCTGCAGGAGACGCTCGGACACGCGGAAAAGGCGATTTTCGACATCGTGATGAACCGCGCATCCGGCGAGAGCCTCGTCCACGTCCGCGACGTGCTGTACAACACCTACGCCAACATCGAGGAGCTGGCGAAGCTCAAGGGGCGCGTCTCCGGCGTGCCGACCGGCTTCACCCTGCTGGACAACATGCTCACCGGTCTGCACGGCGGCGAACTCATCATCATCGGCGCGCGCCCGTCCATGGGCAAAACGTCCTTCGCGATGAACATCGCCACCCACGCCGCACTCTACGCGAACAAAAGCGTCGCCGTGTTCTCGCTGGAAATGCCGCGCGAGCAGATTGCCCTGCGTATGCTCTGCTCCGACGCGCGCGTCAACATGCAGAGCGTCCGCCAAGGCACCCTGCGTGAAGAGGACTGGATAAAGCTGGCGAAATCCATCGGCCCTATGTCGAACTCCCCTGTTTACATTGACGATACGGCGGGCATCACGCCAACGCAGCTCCGTTCGCGCTGCCGCCGCCTGATGATGGACAAGGGGCTTGACCTCATCATCGTAGACTATCTGGGTCTTATGCACGCCGACGGCAAGACCGAGAACCGTCAGCTGGAGGTGAGCGAAATCAGCCGCCAGCTGAAGGCGATTGCGCTGGAGCTGAAAGTGCCGCTGATTGCCTGCGCGCAGCTCTCCCGTGCATCGACGACGCGCGACAACAAGCGTCCCGCGCTGTCCGACCTGCGCGACTCCGGCTCCATCGAGCAGGACGCGGACGTCGTCATGTTCATCCACCGCGAGGGGTACTACGACCCCGAAACGGCGGACAAGAACGTGGGTGAAATCATCATTGCGAAGCAGAGAAACGGCCCGCTGGGCACGGTGAAGGTCGCGTGGCTGAGCGAATACACGACGTACACGGATTTGCCGCCCTCGGCGATGGGGGGAGAGAACGGCGGGGATGCGCCTTTCTGACTTGCTGCATCTTGCGATGCCAAGCTGTTTTCTCTTTCCAAACAGTGCTTTGGCATAGTACCAGAGGGCTTTCCGATCGCCCTCTGGACTCCTTCGCCAGTCCACTTCTGCATACTTGTTTTTTATCGCAAGTTATTTAGTTTGTGAACCTGAAAATCCGACTACTAACGACTATGAGGATTCCAAAATCCTCAACATTTTCATCCATCGGAGGAAAATCACCCATGACAGTCAATCAGCTGGAAACCAACGCCCGCTTCGTCGGGTTTCTGCTCGTTCGCTCTGCGGATGCGCGGACGGATAAGAAGGGCGCCTCGTACCTCGACCTCACCCTCGCGGATAAAACGGGCGACATCAACTGCAAATACTGGGACTGGAATCAGCTGATGGACGTGCCCAAGCAAGGCTCGGTCATCAAAGTGCAGGGGCTGGTGCAGGAGTACAACAGCCGCAAGCAGCTCCGCATTGAGCGGATGCGCGCCGCCTTGCCGCAGGACGAGGTGGACATGGCGCAGCTGGTCGCGTGCGCGCCCGAAAAGCCTGAAGTGATGCGCAAGGACATTGAGGACACGATTGATACCTTCCAGTCCGAGGGACTGAAGAAAATCGTGCGCGAGATGCTTCGGCTGACGGGCGACAAGCTGGAATGGTTCCCGGCGGCGCAGCGGCTGCACCACGCGGAACGCTCCGGCCTGCTCCACCACACGACGAGTATGCTGAATTTAGCGCGGCACGTCGTGGCGGCGTACCCGTTCCTGAACGCGGAGCTGCTCTACGCGGGCGTTATCCTGCACGACCTGTGTAAGACGACGGAAATGATCAGCGACGAAACGGGCAGCGTGAGCGATTATTCCGCGGACGGGCTGCTGATTGGGCATTTGGTGCGCGGCGTGGCGCGGATTGAGGAAGCGGCGAAGAACGTGGGCGTATCCGGGGAAATTGTGCTGCTGCTGGAGCACATGGTGCTCTCGCATCACAGCATCCCGGAATACGGCAGCCCGAAGGCGCCGATGTTCCCCGAAGCGGAGGTGCTCGCGCGCATCGACGATTTGGACGCGAAGATGAACGAAATGCAGGGGATTCTCTCGCGCGTGCCGGAGGGTGCGTTCTCGGAGAAGGTCTGGAGCCTTGACCGGCGGATCTATCACCCAAAGTATCAAGAGATTGATGGGGCGGAATGACGTCATCCACATTCTTTTGCAAGAAAACGGGTGTTTCAATCGTTTTTGAATTAAGGCACCACCTCATTTGTACGGTGTTACCTTAGGATAACAACCATAAGGAGGGAATCACGATGAAAAAGGGCTTTCGGACAGTGCTTCTGCTGAGCGCGTGCCTCGTTCTGCTGGCGGGCTGCGCATCTGAACCGAAGACGCAGTATAACGTCAATACGCAGGGGGCGGCGAACACGCCCAGCACGAATACCGCCGGCAGCAGCCTTCCGGCGGATTACGACCCCGCGTCCGAGGAGGACGACTACACGGGCGACGCTGCCAGCACGCCGGAGGAAATTCATCTGCCGACGCTCGTCACGCCTCCCCCCACGAATACGCCCATTCCGGTCATTTCCGGGCAGTATTCCGGCGCGACGCCCGTCGTGATTGACCCCATTGACAAGCCGACCCCCACGCCCCTGCCGGCGCTGTCCTTCACCTACCAGACCTACACCGCGTCGAACCTGAATCTGACGTTTGAAGGCCCGGCTGGCTGGGTGGTGGATACGTCCGAGGCGAACAGCTACAAGCTCCAGAGTCCCGACTGGGCGACGGGCTACGCGGCGACCCTCGTCATCCGCGCAAACAGCACGAGCATTGAGTACACCACCGATTCGCTGACGACGGAAGTCAAGTCCATGCTGACGAACCTCCGCAACGCGAATTACCCCAAGTTCAGCCCGTCAAACACGGCGACGCGCAAGGGGCTGTTCCTCGGCGCAACGGGTGTGTACGCCAATTACACCGCCACGCTGGATGGCAATCTGCAAATCGCGGGGCGCATCGCGGCGGTTTACAAGAATAACGTGCTCTACACCGTCCACCTCACCTACCCGGCAGGGTACACCGACACCTACAAGACAAACGTCTACGACAAACTGCGCGACACGCTGAAAATCATCACGGCACAATAAAATGGCGATTTCAGAACGAGAAAAGACGGCGGTTCGCCTGTTTGCATCCGGGGTGAACTGCGCTCAGGCGGTGCTGATGACCTATGCGGACATTGCGGGGCTGACGCAGGAGCAGGCGGCGCGGGTCGCCTGCGGGCTGGGCGGCGGCATCGGGCGGCTGCGCGACAACTGCGGCGCGTTTTCCTCGGCGGTGATGCTCTGCGCCGCGCTGGAAGGGGCAGACGGCGCGAAGCCAGAGCACCGCCCGCAGACGTACGCGCGGGTGCAGCGCGTCTACCGGGCGTTCATCGCCCGAAACGGCAGCATCTGCTGCGCGGAGCTGTTAGGGCGCGAGAAGAAACCGGAATCCCCCACCCCGGATGCGCGGACGAACGCGTATTACAGCAGCCGCCCATGCGCAAAAATCATCCGCATGACCTGCAAAATCATTGATGAAATGCTGGCGGAAAATGCCGCCGGGCAGGAGGACTAATTGAAGGCACTCATACTCTCCACAGCCACGGGCGGCGGACACAACACGGCGGCGCACGCGGTGCTGGAAGCGCTGACGGAGCGCGGCGTGGAATGCCGATTTGAGGATTGCGTGGCATTCGGCGGGCAGAAGCTGTCCGCCACCGTGTCGAACGTCTACGTCAAATTTGTACAGGCGGCGCCGGATGCCTTCGGGCGGCTGTACCGCTTCGCCAAGGCCATCAGCACGCCGCGCATCAAGTCCCCCGTCTACCTCTTCAACGCTGCCTACGCGCGCAAGATGGAGCAGCTGCTGACCGATTACGCGCCGGATTTGATTGTCTGCACCCACATGTTCGGCGGGCAGAGCGTCACCCACCTCCGCCGCCACGACCTGTGGAACGGCTTGTTCGCCATGGTCATGACTGACTACACGATTCATCCCTTCATTGAGGACATCGAGTGCGACGTGATGTTCACCTGCAAGGCAGCGATGCCCTCCGCCAGGCGGCTGGCGCTGCCCAAAAGTGCTTATGAATTCACAGGCATTCCGGTGTCCCTTTCCTGCCGCCCCTGCACGGACAAGCGCGCCGCGAAGGAAGCCGTCGGGCTTGACCCGGAGCGCCCCGAAGTCGTCCTTGTCGGCGGCAGCATGGGCGCGGGCAATCTGCCGGAGATGATTGCGCGGATTCTGCCCGTGCTGGGCGAAAACGGCCATCTGACCGTCGTCTGCGGGTCAAACGTGGATGCGCTGCGCCGGGCGACCGAAGCCTACGGCAGTGACCCGCGCGTGTCCCTGCGCGCGCAGGTGACGCCGCTGACGCCCCTGATTGCCGCCGCGGATGTGCTGGTCACGAAATCCGGCGGGCTGACCTCCACCGAGGCAATGACCATCGGCACGGCGATTGTCGTCGCACACCCGATTGCGGGGTGCGAAACGGAAAACGCCCGCTTCATGGAGGACAACGCGCTGGCGCTCTGGGCGCACACGGACGACGAGCTGACTGCGAAAGTGGCGGATTTGCTGCGTCACCCGGAAAAGCGCGCCGAAATGATTGCCAAGCAGCACAAGAAGATTGACCCCGACTGTGCGCGGAAAATCGCCGACATTCTGATTCGTCGGACGAACGAAATGATGGGGAGAAAAACGCCTGATGCGTGAAAAAATGGAGCTGCGGACGAAAAAATCCGCCGTGATTTTGACCGCGTGCGCCCCGGTTGCGCTGTCCGTGCTGCCCGTGCTTGCAATCAGCCTGCTGCTGCTTCCGCCCTCCTTCACCCTGATGATTCTGGGGCTGATGATTGCGGCGTGCGGCCTGACGATGGCGTTCTACATCCCCAGCTATCTGGGCAGCTACACCTTCCAGCCCGCAACGAACCTGCACGGCGCACGGATTGTGGCGAATTTGGGCCGCGCGAACACCTACGAGGTCAGCGGCGTATCCGCGCAGGACATTCTGGTCAAGCAGACGTTCATTGAAAAGCGGCTGCGCGTCTGCCACATTCGCGTCAAGGGCACGGCGTACTACTTCCGCGGCGTCCCGGAGATGGAGAAGGTGCAGGCGTGGGTGACGGCGAACTTCCCGGAGAAGTCGAAGGTGGAGCAGAGGATGGAGAGCAAGGGCAGCAATCAGAAAAAGCGGAAAAAGTAAAAAGTAAAGCAAAAGGTCGCTCCTCATGGTGGGAACGACCTTTTTTGTTCTTTACGGAATCTTGGGGAAGAGCAGCTTGGGGGCGCTCCTGCGGGAGCGCAAAGTTACTGGCAGGGACGCTTCGCTGCCTGCACCTTTTGTTGACTTCTTCCTTTGAGTTGAGCGCCCGAAAAACAGTTGGGGCGTTGCCCCAAACCCCAGCAGGGACGCTGTCCCTGCACCCTGCAAGGGACATTGTCCCTTGACCCTTTTTGGCAGCCCAGCTTGGGCGCACTTTCCTTACTGCAAATGCTCCGGCAGAAACGTAATGCTTACAGCTTGTCGATTTTCTCGATAAACGCCGTCACATTCCGCTCCGGCGTCGCCCACGAGGTGCACACGCGCAGCGCGACATGGCTCTCGTCCACACGCTCCTGAAATTCCAGCGCGAAATCCTCCTCCAGCGCCTCCACCTGCTCATCGGAGAAAATCGGGAAGAGCTGGTTCGTCGGGGAATCGACATGCAGCGGAATCCCCTTCTCCAGCAGCGCGGTGCGAATGCGCATCGCCTGCTTGACCGCCTTCTGCCCCAGCTGGAAGTACAGCCCGTCCGCCATCAGCGCGCTGAACTGCACACCCAGCAGCCAGCCCTTTGCCAGCAGGCCGCCCTGATGCTTCATCATGTGGCGGAAATGCTTCTTCAGCGCCGGATGGTTGATGACAATCGCTTCGCCAAAGAGCGCGCCCATCTTCGTGCCGCCGACGGTGAACACGTCGCACATCTCGGCGATATCCGCCGCGGTCAGGTCGCCGGTCGGGGCGGCAAGCGCATAGCCCAGCCGCGCGCCGTCGATGAAAAGGTACAACCCCAGTTTCTGGCAGGTCAGGTAAATATCACGCAGCTGCGCGCGGTTGTAGACCGTGCCCAGCTCGGTGGACATGGAGATGTAGACCATTGCAGGCTTCGCGACATGCTCATTGTCATCCAGCATTGCCGCCGCCACGCTGATTTGGCTCGCGCTGATGCGCCCGTCGCGGCTTTGGAGCGCAATGCACTTATGCCCCGTGCCTTCCACCGCGCCCGTTTCGTGGACGTTGATATGCCCCGTGTCAGCGCAGAGGACGGCTTCATACGGGCGAAGCGCCGCGGCAATCACGGTCATGTTCGCCTGCGTGCCGCCGACGAGGAAATGCACGTCCGCATCCGGGCAGGCAAACGCCTTGCGCACGGCGTCAGCGGCTTCGGCGCAGTGGGTGTCCGTGCCGTAGCCGGGGTTCTGTTCGAGGTTCATTTCATTCAGGCGCAGGAGAATCGAAGGGTGGCAGCCCTCGGAGTAATCGTTATTCAGGCGAATCATCATGGTCTTCCTTTCTTGACACATTCCCACCCATTATAGCGCATTTATGGGGGAGAAGTCAAGAATCTGCGCAATCTGTCGCCGCGCGTGCACATTTTCCGGTTCTTCACGGAATCTTGGGGGAAGAGCAGCTTGAGGCGCGTCTGCGGACGCGCAAAGTTACTGGCAGGGACGCTTCGCTGCCTGCGCCT
>ENA-UOJL01000202-UOJL01000202.1-human-gut-metagenome-genome-assembly--contig:-P47-NODE-202-length-97126-cov-13.297494_pt1 | contig 97126 bp, 72 predicted proteins | sample MGYA00242347_ERZ723894 | MGnify/ENA metagenome assembly ERZ723894
GGCCGCACAACCCCCCTGCCCGCCCGCGCCGCTGTTCCTAAAAAAGCTAACGCTGTCCGCCATTTCAATTGGGTTATTTCAATATTTCAAATCGGTTATTTCAAACAGATATAGAAGCGCAAAGGCGGGGAAGCGCGTATTTCGCGCTTCCCCGCCTTTGCATGCAATGTAATAAATGATTTGTTCAACGTTTTTGCCCGAAAACAGGTATATTGCAAGAGGCAAAAAATGCAAGGCATTCGTCCGGCGATCCTTTCGTAAAGCAATTTTGATCCATCATACACGCCTGCATCTTATTCAGATACACAAGGAAAAGACCGCGGTACGATACGACCTTCAAAAGATCGCGCACTGCGTATTCGAACGACGAAAGAACTCTCTCATCCCGCAAAACGCGCACAAATATTTTATCTTTTGTTACAAGGACTTCCGATTCGGCGCCGAGCATGGGAGTATTTTTCAGAGAATTCCTGCGTACCAGTGCGGGAAATCCGAATACCGCCAACGGGACCGATACCGCCGCCAGCACGCACATGACTATACCGAAAATCATATCATTGTCCGAAAAGCCCAAAAGCCACGCAAGGCACAGAAAAATGATCGGAACGGCCACGGCAAATCCGATCGTAAATTTGCGCGAATATTGGTCCGCCAGCACCGCTGTTTCCCTCGCGCCGATATGACACCTCGCCGCATACAGCAGTTCTGTGTTTTCAGTGTTTTCAACCTTTTCAATGTTCTCAGCGTTCTCAGTGTTCTCTGCGTTTTCCGCGCTCTCCCCCGCAGAAGCCTCTCTTTCCTTAATGCGATCCCGCATAAGTTCGTTCAGCTCTTCCGTATTCTCCGTCTCAAAATTTTTCTCTTCCATGTCTTTCCCCCTTTTTTAAAATATTCACCGCCTGCGTTTCAGGCAGGCGGTGTAAAAGACCTTTCGGATCAGTTGATTTTATACGTCGTGCCCGAAGGCGTGTCGATCAACGTAACGCCCAGAGCGGAGAGTTCGCCGCGGATCCTGTCCGCCTCAGCGTAATTTTTGGCTTTTTTCGCCGCCGCACGCTCGGCAATGCGCTTTTCGATCTCTTCCGCAGAGATCCCCTGCGCCTGCTTCTCCTGTTTTTCTTCCGCTTTGAGAAGATCGAGCGACAGCACTTTATCAAAATCGGCAAGGAGCGCGCGCTTTGTTGCGCCGTTCAAATCTTTTGCCTTCACGACATCGTACACGCAGGTAACGGCAAGCGACGTATTCAGATCTGCGTCCATCGCGTCGCAGAATGCCTTTTTGTATTCGGAAAATTTCGCTTCATCCACCGCGCCTTCATCGGGAATCGCCAGAATGCGTTGTTTAAGTTTACGGTAGGCGTTCGCGGCATTATCGAACGAATCGTGCGAAAATACCAAGGCGTTGCGATAATGCGACTGCATGCAGAAAAATCTGTATTCCATCGGAGAATACCCGTCTTCCTGCAATTTCTTTAAAGTCAGAAAACCGCCCGAGGATTTGCTCATCTTGCCGCCCGCCGTATTCAGATGCAGAACATGGAACCAGTGCTTGCACCATTCGTGCCCGAGATACGCTTCGCTCTGCGCGATCTCGTTCGTATGGTGGGGAAATACGTTGTCGATGCCGCCGCAATGGATGTCCACATACTCACCCAGATATTTCATTGCGATGCAAGAACATTCGATATGCCAGCCGGGATATCCTACGCCCCACGGACTGTCCCATTTGAGTGCCTGGTCTTCAAACTTCGATTTCGTGAACCACAGCACAAAATCGTTCTTGTTGCGCTTGTTTTCGTCTTCGTCCACGCCCTCGCGCACGCCCACTTCCAGATCTTCTTCCTTAAAATTAAAGAATTTATGGTACTGCTCGACTTTGGACGTATCAAAATAGACATTCCCGCCCGCTTTGTACGCATAACCTTTTTTCATCAGTTCTTTGATCACGCGGATAAAGTCGTCCACGCATCCCGTGGCAGGCTGTACGACATCCGGACGCTTGATGTTCAGCAATGCACAATCGGCAAAAAATGCGTCCGTATAAAATTTTGCAAGTTCGCGCACCGTCTTATGTTCGCGCTTCGCCCCCAAAAGCATCTTGTCTTCCCCGCTGTCCGCGTCGTCCGACAAATGCCCGATGTCCGTTATATTCATCACGCGCGTTACGTCATAACCCACATACCGCAGATATTTTTCCAGCACGTCTTCCATCAGATACGTGCGCAAATTCCCGATATGCGCAAAATTATAGACCGTAGGCCCGCAGGTGTACATCTTCACTTTTCCCGCTTCGTGCGGAACAAATTCTTCCACCGTTCTTGTCAAGGTATTATACAGTTTCATGGCCTTCTCCGATTCTTTCCGTTTTTTTCATTATACCACGCTTTGCCCGATCACACAAGCAATGCGACGATCTTTTTACAGCGAAACCGCTTCCGCAATGGCACGGACGGTATCTTCCACCGTCTGGCCCTCGCAATCCACCGTTATTTCAGCGTATTTTTCATAGAGCGGCACCCGCTCCGCATACAGATCGGCGACCGTTTCGCCGGGACTGCGCATCACGACCCCGCGGCGAAATATATTTTTCAGCCGCTTTTCCAGCGTCTTTTCGCTCAGCTTTAAATACACGATCGTTCCGAGCTCTTTTAAATGCCGCATTGCTTTCTCTTCGTAAATGACCGATCCGCCCGTCGAGATCACGCAGTGCTCCGCCCAAAGCTCCGCATTGACGCGCTCTTCGATGCGCAAAAAATCTTCTGTCCCTTTCTTTGCGATGATATCGCAAAGAAGCGCCTTTTCGCTGTTCTGGATAAGAAGATCGCAGTCGATGAACCCGTACCCGATCGCCTTTGCCAAAAGCACGCCCGCCGTACTCTTGCCCGATGCCGGCATGCCGATCAAAACAATGTTTTTCATACCTTTCGCCCGACGCCCGCGGCGCCGCTCCTTCCAAGTATCGCGTTTATTCAAAGTATCCCGTTTATTATACGTTTTTTTTCGTAAAATGTCAATATTGTGCTGGTGTTTCCCGCCATTGTGTGGTAAACTGAATGACATGAAAGAAAATCGTTTCGGAAAAACGGAATACGATACGGCACGGAAGCTGCCCGACCTGCTTCTGCCCTGGTACGATGCCAACAAACGGATCCTGCCTTGGCGCGAAAACACAGACCCCTACAGAGTCTGGATCTCGGAGATCATGCTCCAGCAAACGCGCGTGGAAGCCGCCAAGGAACACTATGTTCGGTTTTTACGGGAGCTCCCGACCGTTCAAGATCTTGCCGACTGTCCCGAAGACCGTCTGCTTAAGCTGTGGGAAGGGCTCGGTTACTATTCCCGTGCGCGGAATCTGCAAAAAGCCGCCCGTCTGGTGGCGGAAAACGGATTCCCGTCCACCGCACAGGAATGGAGAAAACTGCCCGGCATCGGCGATTACACGGCAGGCGCAATCGCATCCATCGCTTTCGGACAGCCGGAACCCGCCGTGGACGGAAACGTCATACGCGTGCTTTCACGGCTTTTCGGCGACGGGCGTACGCAGGATATTCTCAAGCGGGAATTTGCACTTCTTTTGAAAGATACCTATCCCCGGACAAGATGCGGCGATTTTACGCAGAGCCTGATGGAATTGGGCGCAACGGTCTGTCTTCCCCTTTCTCCGCTGTGCCTTACTTGTCCGCTTTTAAACCTTTGCAAGACAAAAAGCGATAAACTGCCGCTGCGGAAAGAAAAGGCGCCGCGGCGCATTTATGAGAAAACGTTACTGCTTTTTCACGACAAAAATCACATTGCCGTCTGCAAACGCAGGGAAGGAGTTTTAAAAGGAACATACGGTTTTTTCAGCGTCGAAAGCAAACTTTCTCTAAAGGAAACGGAGAAATTTCTGCACGAATGCGGATTTGAAGCTTTTCAGATCGGAAAAGCCGCAACGCATAAACACGTCTTTTCTCATCTGGAATGGCATATGACGGCATATCCCGTCTTTTGCGAAGAGCTGACTTCATATACAGCAAAAAACCTTTCAGATCCCGCCGCCCCGCACACGCCTTTTACCGACCTGGTTTTTGCTTCAAAACAGGATATCGAAAAAAATTATTCCCTGCCCTCCGCGTTCCGCTGGGCGCTGTCTTTGCTCGCCGATGAATGATGTGCATGATCTTTCACCATAAAAAAGAATTTCTTTATAAAGCTTCGCACAACTTGCCTTTTCAAAAAAACTGTTCTATACTGATTGTAAAGCTTTATTTTTCGATCACTTTCGGACATACACATGTCTTTTAAACATGCAGCAGCTGAAAATGCTGCCGAAATAAAATCTGACGGACGGTAATAATGACCCAACCGACGGGATACGCATTCTTGATTCAGACTGCGCGTCGAAAACTTTATATTTAAGGGAGAATATTATGGAAAAAATCTGGTGCAAAGAACTGCTCGGCGAAAAGAACATCAGCCTGGCATTCGTATACAAAGCGGAAAGCAAAAAGGAACTGTCGTTGAAACTGGCGGCCTCCAACGAATACCAGGTTTTCTGCAACGGGAAATTTACGGCCTACGGCCCCATGCGCAGTGCCCATCGCTATTCGCATGTGCGCACTTACAAATTAACGCCCGACGAGAGCGGCTGTGTCTGCGCCGCCGTCATCGTCTGCGGCGCGCAAATCAACTCGTTTGACCGCGTCAACGAGCCGCCTTTTTTTGCGGCCGAACTCTTTTCTGACGAAAAAATCATAGCACGTTCTTCTGATTTTAAGGCATATCGGCTGACCGACCGTCTGCAGAAAGTTCAGCGCTACAGTTTTCAGCGCACCTTTACGGAAAGCTACAAACTCACCGAAGACAGGGCAGCACTGCTCAAAGGCTGCGAATCCCCTTTTCCTGCGGTTTGCACGGAACAAACGGAGGGGAATACACTGTTATCTGACGGCGGGCTCTCCGAACCGGACTACCATTTCGTCGGCGGCGTTGCCATCGAATCAGGTTACGCCTTTACCGATCCCGAACGCAAAGTCATTCGCGACCGCTCGCTGACAGGTATCGGCTGCGCGCCCTCCTTTATGCGTTTTCCCCTGGAAGAGCTGGAAGAAATTCTTGTCGACGAAGCAGGCAAGATCGTTTGCCGCCCCGACAATCAGAAAACGGGCAGCAGACTGACCGACGGCAGATATATTACGTATGATCTTGGGAAAAACACGTCCGGATTTTTCCGTTTTTCGGTTACCGTACATAGAAAAACGACGCTCTACCTTCTGTTCGACGAGATCGCAACTTTAAAAGACGGAGAAGGGCTTTTCATCGATATCACGCGCATGCAATGCTGCAATGCGGTCAAATACTGCCTGGAAAAAGGAAAATACGACCTGATCACTTTCGCCCCCTACACGGCAAGATTTGTGCGCGCCGTTGTACTTAGCGGCAAATCGGAAATCGAAAATTTCGGAATGAAAACCTTTGAAAATCCGGACGATTCTTTCTCGTTTTCCTGCGACGATCCCGACCTGACAAAAGTCATCGAAGCCGCACGCGCCACATTCCGCCAGAACGCCGTAGACGTACTCACCGATTGCCCTTCCCGCGAGCGCGCGGGGTGGCTCTGCGACAGTTACTTTACTTCCCGCGCCGAAAAATTTCTGACGGGCGCCAACCGCGTGGAAAAAAACTTTTTGCAGGCGTATCTTTTGGCGCCCGATCTTTCCTATGCAAAAGGGATGCTACCCATGTGTTATCCCTCCGATCATACGGACGGCGTTTACATACCCAACTGGGCCATGTGGTATATTGTGGAGCTGAAAGATTTTCTTGACCGCACGAACGATGGCGATTTTGTCGGACAATGCAAAGAAAAAGTCTATGGCGTCATACGCTTTCTCGACCGTTACCTCAACGAATACGGGCTTTTGGAAAATCTGGAAAACTGGATCTTCATCGAATGGAGCAAAGCCAATGAATTCGTGCACGGATTGAATTTCCCGAGCAACATGATGTATTCCCTCGCCCTTTCGTGCGCCGCGCGTCTGTACGATGACAAAAAATTGCTCGCCCGCGCCGATGAAATGATCCACACGATCCGTAAATTATCTTACAACGGCGAATTCTTTGTCGACCAGGCGATCCGCGATGATCACAACAAACTTGTCCTGACAAACAACACGACAGAAACCTGTCAATATTACGCGTTCTGGACAGGCGTCGCCGACAAAAATCATTACCCTGACCTTTATAAAAAACTTCTTGTTCAATTTTCCAATCGCGATCCCCTGAAAGTTTACCCGAACGTCTATCCTTCCAACGCATTTATAGGAAGACTCCTCCGCATGGATTACTTTTTGCGCGAAAAAGAATACGAAACCGTCCTGCAGGAAGCAAAGACATACTACCTCCCGATGGCGGAACGCACCGGCACACTTTGGGAAAACCTGACAACCGTTGCTAGCTGCAATCACGGCTTTTCCGGGTATTTGGCTTATCTGCTGGTTCAGGCATATTCCGCCCTGCATTCCTGAAACAGACTTCCCCCTTTTCCGCTTCTGCTTTACATTATCGGACTGAATTGCCGCTATAATTTTTGCAGAAATCTTGTATTGTGTGCGGCAAACACACGGATATTTTATCTTATACGCAGCCAAGGCGCGGTAAAATATTACCGCGCCTTGGTTGCTTTTATTATTCAAACCTTGAAAAAATTTCGCCAATCTTTCCGTCCAGAAAAAGAACACCCGTAAGTTTGCGCAAAGGTTCCCCCTTGTTGATCACGATGATGTTGTTTCCGCCAAAATAATCGATGAGCCCGGATGCAGGATACACATTCAGCGATGTTCCGCCGATCAGCAAAAGATCCGCGCGTTCCAGCTCTTTCACCGCCTCTTCCAGCACGGCCCCGTCCAACGGCTCTTCATACAAAACCACATCCGGTTTGACGATCCCGCCGCAATCGCAACGTACAACGCCCGTACTTTTGAGTATCTTTTCCAGCGGATATGTTTTCCCGCACTGCATGCAGGTATTGCGCCAAACACTCCCGTGCAATTCCAAAACCTTTTTGCTGCCTGCTTTCTGGTGCAGTCCGTCGATATTCTGCGTAATGACCGCAGAAAGCTTTCCCTCTTTCTCCCACTGCGCCAATTTATAATGCGCGGCATTCGGCTTAGCATCCGGGAACAACATTTTATCCCTGTAAAATTCGTAAAATTCTTCCGTGTGCCTCACAAAAAACGAGTGCGAAAGGATCTGCTCCGGCGGATATTTATATTTTTGGTTGTACAATCCGTCCTGTGAACGGAAATCCGGTATTCCGCTCTCCGTACTCACGCCCGCCCCGCCGAAAAATACGATCCTCTTCGCCTTTCCGATCAGTTCGCTTGCCTGCAAAAATTCCGATTCCGTATACATGTCTTTCTCCTTTTTCCCCGTAAAATCAACTCTTTCAGGACGCGCATTCTGCCTGTCCCTTATTAGTCCAGCGATCTCTGTTCCGCAATTTGCGGACGAAAGTACTGCCGTCCTTTTCCGAAGTTGCAACCATTCGCTCACCGCACAATCTCACTGCGGCTGACCAAACTGTTGCTTGCAGAAGTTTACCATTACAATGATTCGGCCCCGATAGGATCGCGGGATTTTTCAAGTAAAAGCGCCATAAAGACAAAGCGCCGCATTGAATGCGGCGCTTTGCAAGCGACTTTCTTTTCTGATAAAATCCGCCGCCCGGATTACTCCTGTACTCCTTCGTTGAGTTTTTCCAAAAGCTCATCCAGGTCTTTGCCGTGAACGCTTACCGCTTCACCGATGGTCTCGCCGTGCGCCATCGCGCATCCAAGACAGTGCATTCCATACCCCATAAGGATCTCCGCCGAATCAGGATTCAGCTTCAAGCAATCCATAATCAACGTATCCGCTGTAATTTTAGCCATAAAAATTTCTCCTTTTTCGCATAAGCCGCTCCCGCGGCTTAGCCAAATCTTTTTCCTTATTTATTATTATAGCATTCCCAATACAAAAATACAAATCATTTTTTTTCTTTTTTTCTAAAAATCCGAGCAGGATTTGTCTCTGCTGCAACGTTACCCACATTCTTACATTGTGGATTTGTGGATAACTTTTTCTTTCTTTTCATTATTTTACATTCATTGAAAGTTATTTTACCCTAAAAAAGGCATATTTGTGTAAAACTTTTCAGATATTTACACTATTTTTGATTTTGAAAAGAATATTTGCACAAAATCGAACACAAAAAAATTTGTCTGAAACAGAAGAATATCCATCTTTTACCATTACATTGTTAACAACTTTGTGGATAAGTGTGCACAACTATGAGTTATCCACACAAAAACACACAAAAATCCCGCTTTTGCGCTTGTCAAGCAAATAAGATCAAAAAAGTTATCCACATTTTATACACATTTATCCACAAAATCGACTTAATATGTGCTTAAACTCCAAAATTCCCGAAAAGTTAAAAATTTTTATACACAAATTCAGAAACAAGTGTTCATAAACCCGTAAAAGGAAAAAGAAAGTCGGAAATTCTTTTCTCTATGGTTGAAAAATCATTGACAAACTTTAAAAAAGTAGTATAATATATAAGTACGTTAAAAGTTACAAAGCAAATGCGCCCTTAGCTCAATTGGATAGAGCGTTGGTCTACGGAACCAAAGGTTAGGGATTCGAGCTCCTTAGGGCGCGCCACAAAAAGAGCGAATGGATAAACCCATTCGCTCTTTTTGTCGTGTGTCGGAAGCAGGCTCGGATCGGTTGTCGCACATTCGCTTTGTTTTCCTGTTTCTCGGTGCGACAAGCTATTCGTGTCGAAGACCTTGTCCCCCCCCACACGGGGACAAATCTCCTTAGGGCGCGCCAAAAAACAAGCACAGACTTTTGTCTGCGCTTGTTTTGTTATGTGTCAAAAGCAGGCTCGGATCGGTTGCCGCATATTCGCCTTATTTTCCTGTTTCTCGGCACGGCAAGCTATTCGCGTCGCAGACCTTGTCCCCCCCACGGGGACAAATCTTCTTAGGGCGCACCAAAAGGGTATAATCCGAACTTTTTACTCATCACGAGTGATTGGTTCGGATTTACTTTTTATTTTCAGAAACAGAATAAAGCAACAGGACCTGCAGAATGTCCGCAAGCCCTTTTGCCGTTGTTCAAAGTTTTTAATAATCGGCTTAAACTAAAATTAAGGCCAAAACCGTCTCAAATTACAGCGGCAAGCTCGGCAGCCTTTTTGCATCCGTCTGTCTTATCTATGTCCCCGATATTCAATACTCCGGGGATAAGAACTTCGCCGACCGACTTCCATTTGAGCAACGCCGCCGTTCGTTCGTAGGGAATACGAACTCCGTCCAATACAGACATATCCTCTTCTTCGCAACAAGCGATCAGCGCGCATTCTTTGCCGGCAACGTCTTTTCCGCCGACGCATAGGGAATACATTTTATCGATAACGCATTTTATCTGCGCCGGAATGGAATACCAATACACAGGCATAGTAAAGACGATCGCATCCGCTTCCAGGATAGACGGCGCCAGTTCATTGAAATCGTCGTCAAAACTGCACGCTTTACCCGTCTTGTAACAGGTTTCGCAGGCATGGCACCCGCTGACGTGTTTAAAAGCCGCGTCAAACCTTGTAACACTGTACCCTTTTGCCTGAGCGGCCTTTATAAAAGTCTCCGTCATGGCAAAACTATTGCCCTTTTTTCTGGGACTGCCCGTTATAACTACAATTTTCTTGCTCATAATAAATTCTCCTTATTTTTTGATTGTATCAGAATTCTGGTTGTATGCATTTGCAACGCATTTCCACTCGCCGTTCATCTTCAAGAGCAAAAGATAATCGGTGAAGTCAATGCGGTTACCCCAATTTTCTTCGAGAACGCGAACAACAGCCAGCGTCTCTTCCAACGCAATGACATCGATCCGCGCTTTAAAGTTTTTATCTCCTCCCACTGTATCCACGTTTTTATAAAACTGCTCAATAGAGCCGTGTTCAAGCTTTCCGTCCAGATAACCGAACAATACGGCTTCGTCAATAAACAGCTGCTTTGCATATTTGCTATCGCCCTCGGCAACGCTTTTTACAAAATTTTGTGCCGCCGCTTCCACGGCTTCATACTCCTTGATTTCCGATCTCATAAAATCTCCTTTTTAATTTATAAAATGCGTACGCATCCTGGGCTCGTACACAGGAAACGGAACCCCGGCTTTTCTGCCCGCTTCGATACATTTCAACAGCCATGCCATATTCTCGCCCAAAGTTCGCATCGTTTGCAGGCCTTCTTTGTCTTTACGGACATCTTCCGGCGTAAAACCGTGGACCTGATTCCAATACTGTGAACCCACAACGTGCATATTAGATATCAAAAAATACTTATTCAGCCTGTCGAAGGCGGCACTCGCTCCGCCCCTTCGGCAGGATACCACAGCCGCCGCAAGTTTGCCTGCCATTTTTGCCTCGTTGGGATAGAACAGCCGATCGAGAAAAGCCGTCAGCTGTCCCGAAGGCCCGGCATAGTATACGGGCGAACCCACGATGATGCCGTCATACTCGTCTAATTTTGCCGCAACCTCATTTACCGCATCATCGAAGACGCATTTTCCTGTTTCATGGCATTTTCCGCAAGCAATACAGCCGGCTATAGGCTTTTTCCCGAGATATAAAATTTCCGTATCGATTCCATGCTTTTGTAATGTTTTACCGACTTCCGTCAGCGCGGTGTATGTACAGCCCTTTTCATTCGGACTGCCATTGATCAATAAAACTTTCATTTTAATCCTCCCGATTTCTCTTGACAGAATATATTTTATACCATATAATGCTTTTGTCAAGTACGCACAATAAAGTGCGATACTAACTAAAAGTAGAGCGTAAAAGGGGGTATTTTGGGGTGGATATTTCAAAAAACAGGTGCATCGCATCGGAAAAATTGAGCGACACGGGGTTCAGCTATACGCTTTCTCTCATAAGCGGCAAATATAAAATGACGATTTTATATACCCTCATGGAATTTAAAGTAGTGCGTTACAATGAATTGCAACGTTATATCAAAGGGATTTCATACAAAACATTAAGTTTATCGTTAAAAGAACTGGAAAACGACGGCCTTATTATCCGTAAAGAATACCCGCAGATCCCGCCGAAAGTAGAATACAGTTTGTCGGAACGCGGAAAATCGCTTATGCCGATTCTTGACGGTATGTGCGAATGGGGAGATAAAAACCGAATCTGACAAAAAACGCATACTTATCCCCTATTGATCACCGTCCGGCAGGATATCGGAAATATAGATACCCTTCCTGTTCAACTTGATTTGTTTTTAATTTTACTGAACCGATACCTGCTTGTATTCCCTGGCCGCATTAAAAAAAATAAAATCTTAACGCTTGCGGATTTTCCGCAAGCGCTTTTTTTAAAAATTTTTTAAATCCGTCTTAAACAGATTGACAAACTTCTATGTATTGCATATAATACATAGAAAAAAATCTATGTAAAGGTACTATAGGCACGGTGAAACAATGAATACGGAAGAATACGTTCAAATTCTGAAAGCGCTCGGCGACGACATCCGGTTTCAGATTTTCGAAATGCTTCGTCAAGGGAGCCTTTGCGCCTGTAAGATTCAGGAAAAATTCGATATTACACAGCCCACTTTGTCGCATCACATGAAAATTCTTTGCGACAGCGGCATCGTACTTGCCGAACGTAACGGAAAATGGGTATACTATTCTTTGAATTGCGTAAAACTAAACCAACTGATCGCCTTTTTAGGCTGTACAAAATGCAATATGCATGATTAATGCATATTTTTTTGCATTTCATATAGATAATTATCAATGTATGGAGATGAAAAATGGAAGAACAGGAAAACATGGCAACCAAGAAACATGCGTTGCAGGAGCAAGAAACAAAAAGATCTTCTCAGAAGCGCCGCAAAAAAATATGGATACTTTTGGGTATCGTTGCGGCGATCGGGGCGGCAATCGGGATCGCCGCCCTTGCGGACGGCGTAAACGGAATTTTAGCGCTGGGGAATTTTATCACCGACCAGATCCTCGGGATGAAGTGGCTGAACGCCCTTCTGGGTATGGCATTTACAGCGATATTCGGAGCGGAATTCATGGCAACGCGTTGGGGCGGCGCGGTTCAGTTTTTTGTGTATGACACGATCAAAATTATTATTCTGCTGTGTCTGCTGATTTTTTTGATTTCCTATGTTCAGAGTTATTTTCCGCCCGAGCGGACAAAACAACTGCTCGGCAAATACAAAGGGATCTGGGCAAACACCATGGGAGCACTGTTCGGAACGGTAACCCCTTTTTGCAGCTGCTCCTCCATCCCGATCTTTATGGGCTTTACCAGAGCGGGACTTTCCAGCGGCGTAACGTTCAGTTTTTTAATTTCAAGTCCTTTGGTGGATCTGGGAGCATTTATCCTTCTTGCGAGCGTATTCGGATTTCCGATCGCGATCACCTATGTTATTGTCGGACTCGTGCTCGCCGTGGTCGGCGGCACGATCATCGAAAAGACAGGCGTCGGAAACAACGTACAGGATTTCATTTTGCAGGGAACGCTGGCTGAAGCCGAAGGCGTGGAACTGACGAGAAAAGACCGTTTGATTTATGCCAAAGATCAGATGTTGTCCACACTTAAAAAGGTATGGATCTATATCCTGATCGGCGTCGGGATCGGCGCGGCGATCCACAATTTCATTCCGACGGAATGGATCCAAATGGTGCTCGGACAGGATAAATGGTACAGCGTGCTGATCGCGAGCGTCGTCGGCGTTCCGATGTATGCAGATATTTTCGGAACGATACCCGTTGCGGAAGCACTGTTTTTCAAAGGCGTAGGCGTCGGCACGATCCTCTCGTTTATGATGAGCGTAACCGCCCTTTCTCTCCCTTCGATGATCATGCTTTCCAAAGCAGTAAAGCCGAAATTGCTGTTTTGGTTCATCGTCATTGTCGTCGCAGGAATCATCGCCATCGGCTACATCTTTAACGCCTTGAATTTCTTATTCGTATAAAAAATCGGAGGTTACTATATGAAAATCATTACATTGGGAAATTGTTGCAAAAAATCCAAACAGAATCATGAAAATGCAGTCATTGCGGCAAAAAATTGCGGCGTGGAAGAACCCGTCAACGTTTCGGACATGAACGAGATCCTGCGTTACGGCGTCATGATGACTCCCGCCCTCGTCATTGACGAAAAAGTCGTTTCAACGGGAAGGATGCTTTCCGTCGAACAAATCGAAAAACTTATCAAAGAACGTATGTGAAAGGATAAGTTCGGTTATGAATGAACAAAAAAACAACCGACGTTCCGCGCGCGGCGACAGCAAACCGAAAGTCGCTTTCGTTTGCGTTCACAATTCCTGCCGCAGTCAGATCGCAGAATGTCTCGGAAAACTGCTTGCAAAAGATGTTTTCGACAGCTTTTCCGCAGGAACGGAAGTCAAGGAGATCAATCCGGATGCCGTAAGGCTGATGAAGCAACTCTACGGCGCAGACATGAGAAAAACGCAATACAGCAAATTGCTTTCCGCGATCCCCGCCCCTGACATCGTCATTTTGATGGGATGCAATGTACAATGTCCGCACCTTCCGTCGCAGTACACGGAAAATTGGGATCTCGAAGATCCTACGGGAAAATCCGATGAGGAATTTTTAATTACCATCCGCAGGATCGAACAAAAAATTTTGCAGCTGAAAGAAAAATTAAAAAAATAACCAAAGCGCTTGCGGATTTTCCGCAAGCGCTTTGCCGATTGACGGCGCGCCTTTTATAAAAAGGCGCGCCGTCCGTTTTTCTATCGTTTTTTATGCGTCGTTTTTGCGGCACATTTCAATGATTTTTCTGCGGACACGAATCTGCCAATACGCATCGTGCGGATATTCTGTAAAAGAGCGCACACCCTCTTCGCGCAGAAAACGACAGACTTCTTCTCTGCCGATGCGCTTTTCCAAAAGCAACAGCATGCGATAATCCTGAACGGCGTCCGCCATGGCCTCGTGCCGCATCGAATCGAGCGGCCCGTCCTTACCGGGGTAAACGATAAAGCTGTCTCCGCTTTGAAAACTTCCGTCCGCGTCCGTTATCAGATACGGATCGATCCCGCGTTCGGAAAGCGCCGAATTGTAAAAGTTATACCCCCAATGCAGAAAACCTTTGCACCCCGCCAGATACAGCTGATACCCCAAAATGCGCGTGCGCTGCAGCGGCATTGCCATAAAACGGTTGGACAGATACTCCCCGCCCTGCCCGCAGCAATAGTAAACCCACAGATCGCGGACACCGTTTTTGAGAAATACAGGCGCATGATCGGTCGTGGATACTGGAATATCCACACCGCCTTTCGCGTAAAATTCATAATCGGACAGGGCGTCCAGCACTTTATACTCACCCAGACACTCTTTGACGATCGTACGCAAACGGAAATATCTTTTCAGATGATTGCAATTCGGTTCATCCGAAATATGGAACACGACCCGATCTTCTTCGTATCCGTTTTCGCGCAAAAACCGCACGAACGTCGTTAAAAATTCGCGCAAAAACGAAATATAATCCTTTCCAAGCGAATCATCCTGCCAGCCGAAAACGCGCTCCCGTGCGCCGTCCTTTTCCGCCATGATCAGCGGCGGATGTTCGGCGCCCCACTGTGTAAAGAGATGAGACATTTCAAAGTATTTCATCCCGCATCGCTGCGCAAGGCGCATAAATTTCAGCACTCTGCCGTAATCGAACGTCCAATGTCCGCACTCCGCTTTCACGTCGACCAACTGCACGCACTGCCTGTATGACCCGACCGCCGTGTTGAGCGGCGGAGTAAACAACGGTACAAAGCACACGTTCGTCCCGTGCGCCGCCGCATTTTTAAGATACCGTGCGACAATTTTTTCAAACTTTTTACCGCCCGGAAGTGCATTATGCTTTTGCGAAATACAATCGTAATGCATCCAATGCGCGTAGCGAAGATCGCTCTCTGGCAGTTTTTTCGCAAGTACGGTCAGCGTATATTCCGCTTCTCCCGCCTTTTCGCCGTTGACTTTCAAAACAATGCGGACAGTGTGTTTTCCGCAGGGCAAATTTCCGCTGACGGTTACCCAAAGCGCGCCCCATTGCCCGATACGGATCCCGAAAAAATCCTCTTCCGCCAACAAGTCGGGTACCAGTTTCGCCGTTTTCACCAGATAATAATCGTCGCTGACATACCCGTACGGCAAAGTGCACGGCACACCGTAAACCGGCCGAACGCGGATAAATTCGCGCAACGTGCTCTCGATTTCCCAACTGCCCCGCTTCAGGATCGGGTCTTGCCCATGATTGCAGTAAGCGATCTGAAAGGAAAACACCTCGTTTGCAAAGCAGACGTTCTCCTTTTCCTCCATCATCGGCCGCGCATCCGCAAACACTTTTTCAAGACTGCTCACCGCAAAACATTCGAAACCTTCCATTTTATCCTCATCCCCGAACTGCCGCCGGCGATGCCGGCGGCAGTTCTTCTTTTTTAATTTTCTTGTCTATGCCTGCGGAAAATCGTTCATGAATTCCACGTTCCGAACCGTCAGCGTTGCGGGCGCGCCCTCACTGCCTCCGCCCAGATATCCGAGAAAATCCGTCCAGCCTTCCGTCGCCGAATAGTCCAGATACATATAAATACTGTACCATACGCCCTTTTCGATCGCCCCTACGGAATTGCCGCTTTCATCGAGGATCATCGTATTTGCTCCTGCGCCCTGGCCGACCGTAAAGGAATACCACGCTTCCGCATTGCCGGTAACCGTTCCTTTCAGCATAAACGTCAGATACGATACAGCATCACCGAATTTTACGTCCATCTTGATAACATGGAATCCCGCGCGGAAGAATTCGCCCGTGCTTTCAAATGCCATGACCGCACCGCTGCGCGTTACTCCGTTTACCAGCATCGTTTCCTGCCCGTTGACGGAAGTAAACACCTTGCCTTCCTCCCCTTCTGTTACCGTATTGCCGAATACGTACGACGACGTCTCCGTGATCGCCTTGACATACGTTACGTTTTTCAGATACATCACGGCAGGCGCCGCACTGCTTCCGCCGTTGGATTGTATGCAGTTGAACGCCGTTGCGTCTTCTACGGGTATGTACAGCGTATACCATACATTCCTCTGCATGCTTTCCGCCATATTCCCGTCCGCATCGTACAGATAAATCGTACGCGCGGGCAACGGCTGTCCGATGACAATGCTCTCGATCCAATAAGAATTGGAAGCACTCTGCCCGAACCGCAGCGTTACGGACGTTACGTTTTCGCCCGCCATAACCTCCAGACGGATCAGCCTGTATCCTTCGCTAAAGAATGAACCGGATGAGGAAATTTCCATAAAGAACACGCCCGATTCGCCCCAATTCGCATTTTCACCGCCATCGATCCCGTTGGTCTTGTTCGTATACGTCCATACGCCGTCCTGGCTCTGTTCCAGGCTCACGCCCTTTTCCTTGTAATCGTCCCTGACATACAGGTTGCCCGCGGCCGCAGAGGGCTCCTGCGGCTTTTCTTCCGCCGCAGGAAGTTTTTCCATAAACATCACATCGCCGACAGTCAGGGTCGCAGGCGTTCCCGCCGCTTCGCCCGAAAGGGTCGCGTAAAACTCTGCCCAACCCTCCGTCGCCGTGTAATCCAGATACAGATATATGCTGTACCATACGCCGCGCTCGATGGTTTCCGCAATGTAACCGTTTTCGTCCAGGATCAGGGCATTGCCTTCAACGCCGCCGCCCACTGTAAAGGTGTAACGCGCATTGCCCCATGCGTTGGAATCGCCGTTATGCACAAAGGTCAAAACCGAAGCATTTTCGCCGAATTTCACGTCCATTTTCACGACATGGAATCCCGCGCGATAGAATTCTCCCATGCTTTCGAACGCACAAGCCGCTCCCGAATGGGATATGCCGCCGACATACATTTTATCGCTGTCGCCGCCCGACGAAAAGACCTGTTCCGTTCCGCTGACCGAAACCGTACCGCCGAACACATACGACGAAGTTTCGCTGATCGCGTTGACATACTTTATGTTCTTCAGATACATCACGGCAGGCGCATTCTGGCTTCCGCCGTTGATCTGAATGCTGTTGAACGCCGTTGCGTCCTCTACGGGAATATAGATCGTGTACCATGTGTCGCGTTCCAGACTCCGTACCATGCTGCCGTTCATATCGTACAGATATACCGCCCTTTGCGGCAGAGGCTGACCCACTTCGATCTTTTCCACCCAATACGAATTGGTCGGATTCTGCCCGAATCTGAGCGTGATGGAGTTTACGTTCGCCCCCGCTTTGATCTGCGCGCGGATAAGCCTGTATCCGTTCGTGAAGAAGGTGCCGGAGGAAGATATTTCCATAAAGAACACGCCCGTTTCGCCATAATACTGGTCTGTGCCTTCCGCGCCGTCCAGCCCGCCGAGAGGGTTGGTGTACGTCCACATACCCTCCGCATCCTGTTCCGCCTTCAGGCCCGCCGCCTTGTATTCATCGCGTACATACAGGTTGCCCACGCTCGGATCTGCAGGTTCTTCCTGCTCGGGATAATCGGGAGCCGTGTAGCTTTCCAGAAACTCCGCAGTCTTTACATACATGACCGAAGGTTCTTCTACCGTGCCGCCGTTCGTGTAAATGTTGACATATGCATACCCTACGTCGGTACTGCTGTATTCTACGGGGATGTACAAATCGTACCATTCGCCCGCTTCGATAATCTCCGCACGATTGCCGTCCGCATCGATCGCGTATACCTGCCCTTTCAGGCTTTCGGGGATGGGTTCGCCGATCGGGATCAGCTGCGGCCAGTAAAGCGTAAGATTGCGGTCGGCATGAACGCTGATCGAGAAAGTGTCCGCACCGCTCACGAAATACACGGGAACTTTCAGCCACTTATAACCGTCCGTAAAGAAGGTTCCGAGCGCACTGTTGTTCGGGTTCACGACGTTATAGAAGTAAACGCCGCTCTCACCCCAGTTATTTTTCACCGCATCATCGTTCTGTCCGCCCGACTTGTTGACATACTCGTACGCGCCTGCAAATTCGCCGCTCGTGATCTCTTCCACGGACACGTACGTATCCCAGCCGTCGTTCGTGCGGCCGATCGGCGTACCGTCGTCCATGACCAACTGCGGCATATCGAAATCTTTGACATACTCGATGTTCTTCAGATACATCACCGCAGGCGCCGCACTGCTTCCGCCGTTGGTGTAGAGCATGATGTAAACATAACCGATATCCAGCGAGGAATAATCCACGGGGATATACAGGGTATACCAGGTATCCCGTTCAAAACGATCCACGCGCTCCGACCCGTCGAACAGATACAGGGAGAAGTTATACAACGACGCGCCGACTCCTACCTGACGTTCCCAATAAGAGTTGTAATTTCTGTCTGCCGTCGAACGCACGGAAATGGAATTCACGTTTTCCGCCGCATAAATGTCCACTTTGATCCAATGGTAGCCTTCGGTGAAGAACGCGTCCGGGCCGCTTCCGTCCGACTTCGTAACGCGGCTGAACAATACGCCGCTCTCGCCCCAGTTCTGACCTTCGCCCTCTTCTTCTCCGCTGGTACGGTTGATATATTTCCAGGTTCCTTTGAACGTTCCTTCCGTCTCCAGAGCCAGCGAAACGCCGCCCGTTCCTTCGCGCAGATACGGCGTCTGTACGCTCACTTCAAAGCTCACGTTTTTCAGGTACACCGACGCGGGTGCCGCAGCCGTTCCTCCCTTTGTGCCCATACGCACATCCGCTTCGCCCGTTACCTGTCCGTCATACGTTACGGGTATATACAATTCGTACCACGTCTTAGCCGAAAGCACCGTTGCCTGCACGCCCGATTCCGTAAATACGGGGATTCCTTCAAACGTCTCGCCCAGGTCGATCTCTTTCGTGTATTCGTTCAGTCCGCCGCCCGAAACGCACAGCACCAGCGACGTAACGTTCTCAGCAAAATAAACCTGAACACGAATATATTGATAACCGTCTTTGTAGAACTCGCCCGCCGCGCCGTCCGAACCGATCAGCTGTTTGAACGTCAGCCCGTTTTCCGCATTCGCCGAGCTCTCGCCGTCCTTGTACAGGTACGCCCCCTTGAACGATCCCGTCGTTACGCGTTCGAGCGAAATGTTTGCCGAAGTCTTGTCAAGGACGGGCGCATACGTCTCCTCCGCGTATTCCGTCGGAATAAAGTCGCCGTTTTTGCGATAGCGCACGTCGTCGATGTACACGACGCTGCCTTCATCCTCCGCCGAGAAAGTGATGGAACCGCCGATCGCGTCTTCCGAATAATTTTCGCTGTAAGCAATGCACACCGTCTGCCATACGTTCGCTTCGATCGTGTTCTGCACCTTTCCGTCGCGGATCACGCACAGCCAGCCGTCAAACTGCCCGAGATTGGTCGAGCCCACTTTGACCGTCGCCGTATTCGCAAGATAATTCATGCGGAACACCAATGTTTCGCCCTGCTCGGGATAAATATCGAACGTAAGATAGGAGCCGCGGCTGTTGAGCGCATACATGCTGTCGTCGTACGTTTCATTCATCGACGTCGCCACGATCAGCGAATTCAGCCAGCCGTCCGCATTCCGCGTTTCATAGCGGTAAACGCCGCTCCTGCCCCCCACGCTTTCGCCGTACAATCCGTACAGCGGAACTTTATCGGGATCCACCGCCGTCGAGGGAAGCCCCGTTTCCATACTGTAATTCTTCGAAACGGGAACCATTACGTCAAACTCGTCGTTCGTCGCCTGTATGTAATCCCCCGCGTCCTCGTAAACAAGATTTTCGTCCGGGATGAACGCGTCGTCCAGATAGAAACGCACGTCGGTGATGTACTGCGACGTCGTCGCGTCGTTCACAAAGAAGAAGAAATCCGCCGTCTTGCCCATGTCCATCATCCACAGCGCTCTCAGATCGTACACCATCGTCATCCATGTGTCCTTTTCAAGCGTGTTGGTAACCTTTCCGTCCGAAATGATCTTGAAATAATCCTTGCGGAAATAATCGCCCACCGAAAGCCATGACGTGAACGCGCCGCAGCCGATCATCAGATTCTGATTGCTCGTATAGTACAGATCATACGCAAAATATCTGTATCCGTCCGCATACAGGTCGAGAAGTTTATCGCCCGAATGCGCTTCCACCACGCGGTGGTCGAAACAGGTGTTCGGCGTGATGTCCGCGCCCGCTTTGTATTCGGTAACGCCCGTGCGCCCGCCGATCGTTTCGCTCGTTTCCGCCCATATAATGTCGTGGAAACTTACGTTTTCATAAGAGGTTTCAATATAATTCGGATGTACGGTTACCCCGAGCAATGCCTGCGCCGTATGCTCGCCGTCCGTATAGGACGCCTGCACGATCGCCTTGCCCTCTTTCTCCGCATAGAGTACTCCGTCTTTGATGGATACGCACTCCGCGCCCTCGATCGCTTCGTATGAAATCACCGCATCCGCCACTTCTTCGCCCAGATACAGCGCCTTTGCGTCCAGTTCCGCCTCGCCGAATTTTCCTTCCACGTTGTACAATTCGATCTCGTCCGCCGCAAACTCAAGGTTCAAAGGTTCCTTGACGTTGACCGTTATCGTCGCTTCCAGCGTCAGCCCCTTGTACTGCGCCGATATATCCGCAGACGTACTGCCCAGCTTCAGGCCCGTGATCTGCCCGTCCGCAAAAGTCGCATACGTCTCGTCTTCAAAGGTGATCGTGTAATCCAGTTCGGGCGTGTAAATTTTATCGTTGTAGGTGATGGTATTGGGGAACGCCGTCGAAACGTCCAAAAAAGCATCCGTTTCGCGGAACGAAAACCTCGGTTTGATACCAGAATCGCGCACTTTGACGGAAATTTCCGCCGATGTGCTGCCGTCCGTTACCGTAACCGTCGTTTCCCCTTCGCCCTGCGCGATCAGGAGCCCCTTATCAACGGTAACGACCGACTCGTTCGCCGACGACCAGTCCAGCGCCGCCGCGTCGCCGCTCGCCAGAGCGACTTCCGCTTCCTCGTAGCGGTCCAGCCAGACCATGTTCGCCCCTTCCGCAAGCGCAAATCCCGATCCTCCCTCATTCTCCTTATCCCCGCACGCGGCAAACCCTGCCGCCATAGCCAGAGTAAGAAGAAACGCCGCTATGTACAGATAGATCTTTCTCATTCTTTACCTCCCATATCCGCGTTTACGCCGCTTTGCCGAACGCGCCGTAATAATGCTGTCCTTCCACGTCCGCATTCGCAAAATCGTACTTGAGCATGGTTTCCAGCGTCTTCGCGTTGCTGAACAGCGCCGTGTTCGTAGGTACAAACACTTTCGCATTCTCATACCCTGTCTGCGCCGCAAGATCCGACGCAAATCCCGGATCTGCCGATACATAATTCTTCTCGCCGATCTCGTCGCGCATATACGTTTCAAATTCGTCCCCGAATCCGTAATAAACGTTGTTGTCTATGTAGTAGGACGCCGTGAACTCCATCGCAAACCGCGCCGAATTCTCCTGCCTGCTGAAAAAGATATTGTTGGAGAAATTAAAGTTTTCGCCCGGCATTCTCGTTCCGCCGAAATCTTTCGAATCGACGATCTTCTCGTTTTCGATGATGCCGCTCTTGATGACGGTGTTGTTCTCAAACCATATATCGCGCACCGGTCCGCTCAAAATGAGATCCGCCACGTCGTTGTCCGCAAACACGTTGTTGCGCACGATGACGTTTGACCAGTCGGAAAATTTCTTTTCGATGATGGGCAGTCCGTCTTCGTCCAGGACGAGATTGCCGTCCTTATCGTACTGCGCAATGTTCGTGGACGTATGACAGCAGAGCAGGCCGCCGCCGTCGTTATGATGGCTGTAATTGTACTGGAACAGAATGTTTGAATTTCCGATATCGATATCGAATCCCTGCCCGTCGTAACCCGTATGCGTGTACGCCGCTTCGTTGTACTGGAATACGAGATTCTTGCATGAATGCGACCAGATCGCCGCGCAGTAATAATTTGCCCTGCCCAGGTACTGCGCATGATAGCAGGTGTTGTACTCGATGAATCCGCCCACGGTTACGCCCAGGATGATCCCGTCGCCGCCCGTATGCGAGAGGTAATTGCCGCGGATGTTGACGTTGGAATGATGGAACCAGTTTGTTTCGTCGTCATAATACGGGTTTCTGCCCCAGTCCACACCCGGACGCTGCGCCCAGTTGGAAAATACCCAGATCCCCGTGCGCGCCACCCGCTCGATGCGGTTGTTATCGATCCATATGTTTTCGTACCAGCTTGCGCCCTTCGCTTTGGGCGTGTCCGCCTCGAATATAATGCCGCCGCAGTTGTATGAAAATCTGCCGTTCGGGCAGATCTCCTGCACCGTCGCCGAATCGGGCATTTCATCCCCCTCCGGCAGCGTGATCCCTTCCAGATCGTAATTGATGTCGTGCACATAGCAATCGGATACGACGACGTTTTTCATTGCTCCGCCCTTGTTGGTGGTAACGTGGATGCCGCGATACCCCAAAGGCGATGTGCATTCCAGATAACTTACACGGATGTTTCCGCTCTTGATCTCCGCACAGTTTCCAAGTTCCGGCCCGACGATCCTGACGTATCGGTTCTCCTCCGTCTGTCCGTAGACGCTGACGATGAGCGGAGACTCCTCCGCCGCGTTGAACCCCGTCATCGTGAACGTGTCGTTTTCATATTCGCTGCCCGCCTTGAACAGGATCTTCGTGGGCATCTCTTCTTCCACTGCCGAAATCAGCCGCTCCGCTTCGGAAAGCGTCTTTTTCGGTGCCGATTCGCTCAGACCGCTGTTTGAATCGCTTCCGTTTTCGGAATCAAAATAATACACCGTATACTCGATTTCATCCGAAATTTCCGGATAATCGGGCGATTCGACCTTAGCGACATACTCTGTCGTGAGCGGCGTTTCGATTTCCCCCGGGCCGGGCTCATTCCCCGTATCATCCCCGTTGCCCGGATCGGCTGCGGGCGTGCAGGCCGCCGTCCCGAAAAGCAGGCACACAGCCAGCATCCCGCTCAGGATCTTGAATAATAACTTCATATTTCCTCCCCATGAATAAAAGATTTCAGGCGCTCTGCGCCAAGCTCTGCACAGGCCGCTCCCCGCGGTTGTGCACGAACATAAACAGAAACGGTACGGTTATAAACAGAGCACAGACCAGCCAGTCCAGGCGAAAGCTCGCACGCATCACAAACAGGATCCGCACCGCCGAAAACACCGTCGCAAGCCAGAATACCACCATACTGAACGCCGCCGGCACCCACATGATCTGCACAAGCGGCGCGCTGTCGTCTGCCGCAAGGTGCGCCAGTCCCCAATATGCATACGCCGTCGCGAACAGGCAGACGATCACAAGTTTTACCACGAGCTTCCCCATACTCCTGACGCGGATCCCGCATACGCTGAATCCGCCCAGAATACGATCGACAAAAAAGAAGGAAACAAACGGGATCAGGCACAGCCCGTATTTCTGCAACCCGAATTTTTTTGCCAAAACCATCACGCCCGCGGAATAGATCTCCATGTACACCAGAAAGACGATCCATGCCGTCATTGCAGTTCCAGCTCCCTCTGTGCCTTCATGGTCTTGTACTGCGTCGTGTAATATTCCTGCACTTCCAGCGTCGCACGATTGTACGCCGAGGCGACCGAATCAAAGACCGTAACCCCGCCCGACGTAAGCGACAGAGGGTCTGTCTTGCCCGTCCATGCGTCTACCGCCATCTGGTACAGTGTCGCTCCCGCATTCGCCACGATCGTATTGTAACTGTCCGTCGAAACAAACAGATAATCCATGACATCGTTGTCAATATAATTTTCAGGATTGCCTGCTATATCGTTGATCCAATGCAGTTCTTCTTCCGTGTACCCGTCATAGATCAGGTTGCTCATATTCTGGTTTTCCACCAGCGTCAGGATCCCCGAATAGGGCGCTTCCGTCGCATAACTTTCCTTTCCTTCCGGATAGGAATACGTGCCGTCGCCGTTGTCGACCCAGTGCTCGCCTTCCACTCCGTAGCGGCAGAGATTGTAATTGTCTTCGTCCGCATACACCCAGTTCAAAAAGCTCATGATCTCCTTTACATAGGTACTCGATCCCGTGATCGTCGCCGCAAAGGTCGCCGTCGGATTGCGCATGAACCCCTTCTGATCGTCCGGGCTGTCCTTGTGCGCTTTCAGCGGCCCCAATACCGTGAATTCCGCGTCCGGATCATTATTCTTCGTCATCCGCGCCACTTTGATCAGATGCTGAATGGTAGGATCGAGCACAAAAACGCCCGTTTTGCCCGAAATAAAGATGGATTCCCCTTCTTCCAAAAGAATGGAATTGCCGTCCTTGGAAATAACGCCCGTCGTCGCCCATTCGTATTCGAGGGCAAGAACTTCTTTGTATGCCTGCGTGCTTCCGCCCGTCATGATCAGCTCTTTGCCGTTCTCTTCCACGAGCGCACTGGAAAAATACCCCGCGTCGCCGTACGCGCCCAGCGTCAGCACCTTTTCCAGATCCCACGCCGCACCCGTTACCGCATAACTGCTGCCCGTGATCTCGTTCATCGCGCGGCACATATCCGCAAACGTGTCCAGATTATCCACAAGCTCGTACGTTTTTCCGTCTTTAAAAGGCGTTCCCGCTTTTGCGGGGTCGTCCGTATATCCGCACGCCTCCATGTAATCCTTGCGCACAAGAATGCCGAATTTGTACGGACTGATCACCGACGGGATCCCTACCACGTCGTTATTGACCGTCGTCATGCAATTCAACGGCGCGCCTTTCACCGCTTCATATAAATTCGGTGCATAATCATAGATCGGATCGTACAGATTGTAGTGCGAATCTTCCCCTTTGAGTTTGTCGTCTACGCCCTGTCCGCCGCGCGTATGCGAGATCACGATGTCTACCTGCGACCCCGCCGCAAGCTCGCTCGCAAGCTTCGTCTGCATATCCTCGCCCAGGTACGCGATCTCAAAATCCAAAGATTTACCCGTATCCTCCCAATAGGCGTTTTCAATGTATTCGATCACTTCCGTCTCTTCACTTCCCGCGATCCATGAAAACTCGCTGGATCCGCCCGCATAAATGACGATCTTCGTCCCTGCAGGACGATTCACGCCCGTGTCTGTGGTATTGTCTCCGCCTTCCGAAGGCCCCTGTCCCCCACAGCCGACGCACGCAAACAGCATCGCAAAGGACAACATCCCGGCAAGAATTGCCGCCGCCGTTTTTTTCATTGTTTTTTCTCCTTATCCGAAATTTATTTCCGCAACGTGCCGGCACGGATAAAAATATCCGCCCGCCGTTTCTTTACTTTCAACTCTCGATTTCAGCCTTTGACCGACCCAGCGATCAGTCCCGACGCAAAATATTTGTGCAAGACAGGCGAAAGTACGACCAGAGGCAGAACGATGATCACGATCCCCGCATTCTTCGCCGTGATGAGCGGCGCATTGCTGATCGAACCCGTCGAAGAACTGCCGTAAAGCGTCTGCATATCCTGCAGCATCTGCCGCAAAACGTACTGCGCCGTCCACAGCGATTTGTTTGTTGCGCCCAAATACAGCAGCGAAGGAAGCCATTCGTTCCATTTTCCCACAAATGTCATGATCCCGATCGTGAACATCATGGGCATCGAGAGAGGAATGAAAATTTTCACCAAAAGCTGCAGATCGTTCGCGCCGTCCAGGTATGCCGCTTCTTCCAGCGCCTCGGGAATTCCGTAAAAATAATTGCGCAGAAGCAAAATGCTGTACGTGGAAGCGACCCCCGGCAGGATCAGCGCCCAAATCGTATCGTAGATCCCGATGCCGCGGATGATCAGGTACGTCGGTATCGTACCGCCGCTGAAAAACATCGTGATCATCAAAAACACATTGAAAAACTTTCTGCCTACCAGATATTTTTTGGAGAGCGCATAGGCCGCCGCCGTGCAGACGATCACCGAAATCGCCGCCGCCGTGAACGAGGTAAGCAGGGAAATCCCCAGCGAACGCACAAAAATATCGCTCATCCCGAACAGGAATATGTACCCCGCAAAGGTAAATCCCTGAAACCAGAGGGAAATTCCGTTTGACTGCACCTGCAGATTTTCGCTCAGCGATGTCGTAAGAATGATCCAGAACGGAAGAATGAACACAGCCACCAGCACTGCCATGATACATCCGTTGACGACGGAAAACGCGTCGATTTTCTTGAGCTTTGCCATTACAGTATCCCCTCATTGTCCGAGTTCTTCGCGACGCGGTTGGCCATCAGCACCAATACCATTCCGATGAGTCCGCGCAGAAGGCTGTACGCCGTCGCTTTGGAATACTGGCTTCCGCCGATGATCGCCTCATATTCGAGCGTGCCGACCACCCTCGTAACATTGTTGAGCGATTGCGATCCGTTGACCATCGCCAGGATCTGATCGTAATTGTCCGACATGATCCCGCCGACATCGAGAATGATCTGCAGCATGATCACGTTCATGATCCCGGGAAGGGTTACCGTAACCATCTGACGGAACCGTCCGCCGCCGTCGATCACGCAGGCGTCATACAGTTCCTCGTCGATCGAACCGAGACTCGACATGTAAATGAGCGTCGACCAGCCCATCCCCTTCCACAGCGAAGAGATCGTCAGGATCGCCCACCAATATTTTTCCTCCGAATACCAGGTGATCGGCTCCTTGCCGAACGCCCCCAGGATCTGGTTGAGTATGCCGCCGTCCACCGCAAACAGATTGTACGACATGCCCCCGATCGAGATCCACGAAATAAAGTACGGAACGTACGCCACCGCCTGCACAAATCCGCGCGCGCGGCGGTTATGAATCTCACGCAAGAGCAGCGTGAAGATCAGAATGATCGGAAAATTTGTGCCGATTCGGATCAGAGATATGTAGATCGTGTTTCGGAATTCGAGATAACTCGCACTTTCGGGATCAAACAGGATCTTATAAAACATCTTGAACCCGATGAATTCGCTCCCGAACACCCCTTCCGTCAGGCGGTAATCCTGAAACGCAATGATCACGCCGAACATCGGCGCATAACAGAAAATACAGATCAGAACGATCGCCGGCAGAAGCAGAAGATACAGCATCTTGTGCCGCACGATGCCCTGCCACGTCTTCCCCGTCAGAAAAGCGTGCACGCCCGTCCGAAACGGCCCGCGGCGCACCGTTTTGACAAGACGGTCAGTTTTCTCCGTTTCCATTCTCTTTCCCCTCCTCGCTCTGCGCCTCTTTTTGCAGTATTTTCAGACCCGCACGGCGGAAATAAATATAGATCGTAACGCACAGTCCCACCGCGACCGCCGCCGCGATCCCGATCAGCCAATACACCGCAGGATCGACGTCCTGATCAAATACTATGTACCCTACCAACGCGCTTACCGCTTCGTTCGTTACTTCCGCTTCAAATTTTTCCGTGCCGTTCTCATCCACGACCACTTTGTTGCGCAGCACCGTCGCATTGACCTCGCCGGGCACTACCTCAAACGTATTTTCGGAAAGCACGTTCACGCTGCCGCCGTATGCCCTGATCCGCCCCGGTACGGTTACCTGCGCCCGCGTTACACCCTCCAGTCCGAACAGGCGGAACAAGAGCAGTTTTGCATTTGCCGCCGAACCGCGGCCCTGTTCCGCAAACGTTTCCAGCGGGATCGCCTGTCCCGAAACATCTTTCGGCGAAATACTGTTCGCCGACGTACGCGGAATTGTGATCTGCCCCAGAACCCCGTCAAAATGCGCCGACACCGTACAGCTTAAGTTGCCGCGGTCCAATTTTTCCAAAAGAGCCAGCGATTCGCTCCCTTCCGCTACAAATTCCGACCACGGCTCCAGATAAAAATCGCCGTTGACCTTGACTTTATCCAGACGGCGGAACGCTACCGAAACTTCATAGCCCGTCTTTGTCTGCTCCACCGATTCCGCCACCAGCATATCGTCGTCGCCCGATACCACGTTGAATCCGTCCAGCGTTTCCTGCAGCTTATCTTCAAACTCCTCTTCCGTGAGTTCGCTCTCAAACGTCAGCAGCGCTTTCCCTTTCCCGTTATAACCGATCGACGCGGCACCCTGAACACTGAATCCGTACCCTGCCGCCAAAAGCAGCGGTACCATCAGCAATGCCAGAAACCGCCATGCTCTTTTTATGATCATCCTGTTTTCTCCCGCAATCACATTCCGTTTTCTTTTCTTTGTTCTATTTTAACAGACCGAAAATCGAAAATCTACCCTATCCATTATCATAAAATTGCAAATTTTTGACCTTTTTTTCAGAAAAAACTTGTTTCATAGAATTTTCTGTTATATAATAAATCAAAAGGCATTTTCAAACCGTACTTTGTTCTTTTGCATTGCCGAGCAGAGGTGTTTATGATCGAAAATTATACTTCGGAAACCGTGGCAAATTCGCCCTATACGACCCTTCTTTTTAACCAGCACATTCCGCCGCATACGCACTTTTTCTGGGAATTTACCTACACCGTCAACGGAACCGTGATCAATTACGTGAACGGAACGCCCGTCGAGTGCCATCCTTTTTCCAAAATCGTGCTCATCCAGCCCGGGGTTACGCATGAAATGGTCCCCGTCGATCCGCCCGTGCCCGGCGCCGCACCCATGCAGCACCGCGACATCTACGTTACGGTCGATAAAATGAAAAAGCTCTGCGCCATGCTCGACAAAAATCTGTATACCGCGCTCAGCCAGTCGCCCGTTACCGTCATCGACACCATCAACGAAAACATGGAATCTTTCGAATATACCCTCAATTACTTTAATGTCTACGAAAGTTCCTTTTCCAGCCATATGGGACTGTTCGATCAGCTGCATACGACCGTCGTCTTTCAGATCCTCGGGATCCTGCTCAAGCATAAGATCCGTCAAAAGCGCGAATACCCCGATTGGATCGAAAACTTTTTCGACAACCTCAAGTCCGAATCTTTCCTCTGCCGAGACATACAGGACATCATCCGCGACATTCATTACAGCCACGGCTATATCTGCCGCGAATTCAAAAAAAATGTCGGCAAAACCATGGTACAATGCCTCAACGAGAGCCGCGTCGTTTATTCCACTATCCTGCTGATGGACAATTCTCTCTCCGTGCTCGACATCGCCATGCGGCTCAATTACAATTCCCAGAGCGCCTACATCAACGCCTTTAAAAAAGTGTACCAGGTTTCTCCGAACCGCTGGCGCATGCGCGTATTCAAAACTTCCTGATCTTACGGCAAGATCGCTTTCAGACCGCTTCGGCGGTCTTTTTTTTCTTTGAGAAGCACCCGCATCTGTACCGCCGCCCGCACGTCTTTCAGCCTGCACGCCTTCCCGTTTTCGAATTCCGGCGGATATTCGGTATAGACGAATGCGTCCTGCCGCATTTCGTAAACGCGCACCGTGATGCGCGACGGATACCCGTATCCGCGCAAGCCGAGCACATAGGGTCTGCCCGTATAATAATCGTCCGCTATCTTTTCCCCGTCCAAAAGGATCTCCAGGCGGTCCCCCTCGTACCCGATCGAAAGCCGCACCGCATGCGCGTCCTCGCACACACCTTCACATTGCAAAGCATAATCCGTGTACCCGTCCCCCTGCCTTTGTCCGCAGATTTGCACAGAAACAGACGGTACGTCTATCTTTTTTTCGTACACGCCGAACACGCCGTCATCGCCCGCACAGACAAATCCGCACGGCGGCGTTTCGGGCTTCGGGTAAATTTTCAGGCGGGCATTTTCGCCGCACAAAAGAGCGATACCGCCCTCGCATGCGTACATTTCGCCGTCCGTGATAAACAGCCGCTCCATGCCCGCATAAGGAAAACACCAGGCATTTTGCGCGTCTTGCTTGCTCAGAAGAATTACTTTCCCCGCAGGCTTACCCTCCGTTTCGATTTCGCCCTGCCCTTCTTCCGCCCAAAACACGCAGTCTTTTTCGTTCAGAGTGCAAAAAGGCGTCGCCAGCGCATACCGAAAACGAGTTCCGCAGATCTCCCTGTGAAAGACAAACGCACCGTATTGCCCGCTTTTCAGCGTAAAATCGGGCAGGGTTACGCCCTGCACGGGCGAAAAAGAACGGACGCTGTGCGCTTTTGTCGGATAATGCCTTACATAATTGTTGAAAAACACAAACCCACCGTTCCCTTGCGCACGCACCGCGCAGCGCAGGGATTGCAGATCGGCAGGGTCGGAAGGATTGCCGGGAAACAGGCTGACGGGCAGGGTGCAGATCTGCCGTCCGAAATAGCGGATCAGATAATTCCACAGTTTCAGCTCCCGCCCGCACGGACGGATGTCCCCGTACTGACCGACAGGCGCCTGAAAATCGTAGTTGAACACGGGAAGGTCGCAGCAAAATCCCGCCCGCAAATTTCCCTCGTCGCGGTATTCCTGCATCGAGGTGAACGTGCCCGTCGGATTGATACCGCCGTGGAACACATAATATCCCAGCATCGCCACGCCGCTGCCGATCTTGCAAAGCGCCATCGCCCCGCAGTCTTCGGCCGTTATCACGGGACGGCGGATCTTCGTTACCTGGATCCCCGACCCGAGTTCCACCGTCGCGTACGGATACGGCGAACGCGCAATGGTTGCGTCCATTTCTTTCCTGCCCGTATCGCTGCCGATATTCGCGTCGTTGGGATTATCCGTAAACAGATACCCGTCCATCGGCGGCAGTTCTCCCGTCTGCGCTTCCCACGGCGCCTCGCAATAATTTCCCCATACGGGAATCGCTTTTCCAGTCGCCGCCTTTCCCCATCCTGTCGCAAAATACAGGGGTACGTCCAGTCCTTTTTTCTTCAACAGGGCGATCAGCGCCGCAATATGTTCGTCGCCGATACCCTTTCCCTGCACGCCCCATTGGCTGTATTCGTTTTCGACCTGCACGGCAACGATCGGCCCGCCGTCTTTATACGTAAGTCCCGCGCACTGCGCGCAAAGCTGTGTGAAATATCTCTCCACGTCCGCTATATACTCCGCATCGTTGGAACGTGCCCGATATTTTTTATTTTCCACCCAGTCGGGAAAACCGCCGTTGCGCACTTCCGCATGCACCCACGGTCCTACCCGCAGGCACAGATACATCCCCGCCGCCTTTACCTCTTTTGCAAACCTGCGCAGATTTTTGCTGCCGCGGAAATCGAAATGTCCCTCCGCCTCCTCGTGGTGGATCCAACAGCAATAGGAAGATACGATATCCACCCCCAGCGCTTTCATCTTGGCAAGGTCTTCCCGCCAGTCCCTGCAATCGCTGCGGCTGTAGGGATATTCCCCCATGACGGGAAACCAAGGCTTTCCGTCCATTTCAAAATACTGCGAATTGTATGTGATCATATCCGCCTCACAATCAGAACGCTTCGCGCACGTCCGCGCGCTCATATCCCTGCGGGATCCGCACTTTCTCGACCCCGTCTGCGCGCTCGAACACAAGTTCTTCCTTTCCCACGGGAATACGGATGCGGCAATCGATCTTTTCCGCCGCCTCCGTGAACAGGATCTTATGTCCGTGCACCCCTGCAAACCCGCTGACATACCCGACCAAAAGGTTCGCCGCATAGGACGCAAAGCCGTGGTCAAGACTGCCGCAAGGATTGTCGTTTTCCCAAAGCGTGCCCGTCTTTTGCGCCATGCCGTAAAAGAAATCCACACACTCCTGCCGCAGCTGCGTCCGCTTATCCGAACGCGCAAGCATCATCAGCCGAAGATAATTCCCGATAAACGCATTGGATTTGTATACCTTGGGATAGGTCATGCGCACATCCCGCGTCGCCCCGAATTTCTCCGTGAGCAGCTCAAACAGCTTCGGATATGTCTGCGGCGTCGCTACGCCCGAGAAAAATGCGTAATACTGACAGGTCTCCGTTATATGCCCGAGAAGTTTTGTTCCGCCCTCGCACCGCACGCGGTTGTCTTCAAAAAACTCCCCGTTAAACGAATATTCGCGCACGGCGCTGCGCACCTTTTCCGCTTTTTCCAGCAGAGCACTGTCCGAATACAACAGCCCCGCGCTCTCGATCGCTTTCGCATACAGCATGTTGGACGGAAAATTGATCCCCTTGATAAATTCTTCGTCGTTTGCCATGCTCCATTCCACAAATACCCAGCTTTCCAAATTCTCCAAAAGTCCGAATTCGTTGCGGTATTTTTCAAAAAACGAAAGAATCCCGTATACCTTTTCCCTGCTCGCTTCCGCTACCGAAAAATCTCCGCTCCTGAGGTATTGGTCGTAAAGCTCCACCACATACCACATCGCCCAGTTGGGAATATACTGCGCATTCACAAAATCGGCGGGATAACACATCGGGATCATTTTGTCGGGTATGTACGAAAGATGCGGACTCATCGCATAATTCTGCAAAAATGCCTCTTCCACTTTGTTTTCACCCGTAAACAGCTGCTCTGCCTTCGCGGAAAAATAGGAATCGCACAACCATCCCGCCCGCTCCCGCGAAGGACAGTCCGTCAGAAGATCGACCGCATTGTGGCGGAAGGTACGGCACGCCGCATCCATGATCACATTCAGCCGCTCGTCCGCACATTCAAACGCAAACCGACCCGTATCGGGATTTTCAAATTTTTGTATGTATACCTTCGGCGCGGAAACTCTGCCCCTGCTTACCAGCACTTTCACAAACCGCGCCGTGTATGGTTCAAACGTAAAATGCCTGTATTCACCCTCTTTGAGACGGTATTCGATGATATTCACGCAGGCATTTCTGTACGGCAAAACTTCGGCAGGCGCATCCGGCGACTTGCGCAGATCCATTTCATCGAACAAAATATAAAGATGCGCATCCGATTCCGCTATCACTTGCGTCCCGATAAACCCTGTTTCCGCTCTCCCGAAATCGAATACCGCATATTCTCCTTCGCTCAATCCGTCTCTTTGCTCTCCCTTTTCATATACGAGATTGCACACATAATCGGACGGATTGCTCTCCCATTCCCCGATCGGGAAAATGCGCAGATCCTCTATCTCCATGCAAATGTTGCGGTAAGGCTCCCCCTCTCCTGCGCGAAATGTACCGTTTTCGATCTTTTCCGCCTCCACGCACGCATAATCGGGATAATCCGTCGCCCGCGGCAAAAATTTGCCCGATGTTACCTGCACGGGCAGCGCCGCTTTCTCCCCGAAACACTGAGAATACGTGCTGACAGGCGATTGCGTAAAGACATAGCTTTCCGTAAATGCGCGCTGATAACTGAAACGGCTCACCTTCTGCAAACGCTCGCTGTAACGCCGTACATAAAAATCTTTTCCCGTCCAGTACTTTGCCTGCCCGTTTTCCCTGATCTCCGCCTGTAAAAATGCCGGCTGGTCCAGCACCCAATAATTCATCGTATTGTATCCCGCCGCTTCGATGAACAGTACATTTTCTTCTTTCAAATCCCGCAAAGGGATACGGTCTACCCGAAAATAACCGTGCGCCGCACGCGACGGCCCGAACGCAAGAAATTCACCGTTCAAATACGCCTTATAACAGTTGCTCGCCGTGATAAATAATTCCGCATTTTCCGATTTTTTGAAACAAACGCAAAACGCACAGATACTGTTCAATGTCTTTTCCTGCTTTTCCAGCCATACGGGAATTGCCTTCTGAAACTGCATAATCTCTCCTTCCTCTCAAACCGCGCGCTCCGCTTTTGCGTCCGCCCGCAGTCATGCCGCTGCCGCATTTTCTCTGTATCGCAGGAATTATAACAAAAATCATCCGCCGTTTCTACTCCTCCCGTTAACCATAAATTGCAAAAATTTGACTTGTTTGCCCGTTCCCTTTCCTCTTCCCTTTCTTATTTGCGTTTTCCCGATCCAGAAAAAACTTCTTTGTCCGATCCGCCTTTTTGCGCTCAAAGGCACAAAAAAACGAGGCATTTCCGCCCCGTTTTTTTATCTGCCGCTAATAGAATATCTCGGTTTTCTACAGAATACAACCGCTAATGAAATTACTCCGCCGTCTATAATTTCGTTCCGGCGCTGTTTGATTTTATGCATTCAGCATAAAATTTTCTTCTTCAAACTTTTTTCTGTCAAAAATTGCGCGTTCACCGTAAACCAGAATGGGCACAAGTTTCATGTCCTGAAGTTTTTTATAGATTTTTTCGCTTATCTGTTCCGAATTTTCGCAGAGGTTTCCCCCGTCGTCCGTGTATTCGAATTTCAGATTATAAACATTGTAGCGCGTGATCGCACCGTTGTTGTTTTCCGTTACTTCGGTAACGGAAGTTTCAATAATGCGGCCTCTCTCCGAATGGCCCTTTCGGGATACTTCCATTGATTTTTTACCGTTGCGCAGCATCTGCACGCCGTTTATCACAAAAGCAACGGACGCCGCTAAAATAAACGCGCCGATCACACACATAAAGACCTTTCCGCCTATCTCTTCGGGATCCCATGTCTGAATCGTATTTACCAGCACGATCACAGCCACTGCCATTGCGATGATCGAAATGATGATCCTGACGACCCCGCCGACAACCGTACCGCGTTCAAAAGATTTTCTCTCCATTTCCCCCTCCTTACAAAAGCGATCTCATTCTAACATACCGACCCATAAAATGCAATACAAAATACAAAATTTTATAAAATCCCCTTGCCGCGGCAAGAAAAGCAACACGCAGTCCAGAGCTTTTTCGCGCCGAGACGCTTTGCCCGATACGACCATTTCCCTGCCGTGCGTCAAAAGCCGCCGAAAGCAATCTGCTTTCGGCGGCACGCCCGTTTTCTTTTCTATGTAAAGATCACTCTTTCTCGATTTCAGCCGTCGTGCGGTTCGCCTCGCACATACTGCGCATGGATTCTTCCGAAAATTTCGGTGTACGGTCATACCGAAACAAGCCGTTTTGCTCCTGTTCGATATCGTAAAGCTGCGTGTAACAAAATCCCGACAGCTTTTTATAAGAAAAAAGCAACTGCACCGTCTTGCAGTAATTTTCCACGAATTGCTTTTCGTCCGCAATCGAATCATACCCCCAAGCCGTCTGTTCCTGCACGCATTGAGTCTGATTTATCCGACCCCCGCCGAACGTTACGCCGCCGAATTCGCTCAGATGCTGCGGCTCTCCCGCGTAAGAGATCCCTTCGGACGGCAAATACATACACATGAAATCCGCCCTGCCTGCTGCCAGTTCGTCCATCCGCTTTTTGAGTACAGAATATCCGTCATAACAATGAAAATCCGCTATGTCCGTCTTTGTCCCGTGCATGCCTCCGCTCACGTCTACACACGGACGGGTCGGATCCAATGCTTTCGTAACCGCATATACACCGTCCACAAAGCGAAGATCGCGCGTCTTTGCAGGATTATCCAGCTCACCCCACGTTTCGTTCAACGGACACCACACCACGATGCTCGGCCGATTAAAATCCCGCTCGACAGCTTCGCTCCATTCACTCACAAACTCACCGAACCCGCTCAGATCCGAATAGTCGACGCCCCAGCTCGCATACTCGCCCCACACCATAAAACCGCGCCGATCACATTCATAGAGATACCTCGGATCAAACAGCTTCTGATGCAGGCGCGCACCGTTGAATCCCAACGAAACCGCCCTTTCGATATCTTCCGCAAAATCCGTATCCCGCGACGGCGTATAAACTCCGCCCGGATAATATCCCTGATCCAATACCAGCCTCTGGAATACAGGTTCGCCGTTCAATAAAAAACGATACCCGTCGTATCGCACTTCCCGCAAGCCGAAATAGGACCGCACTTCATCCTCCTCAAAACGAAGGATCACGTCATACAGATCTCCCTGTCCGATCTTCCAAAGATGTTTTTCCGACAATTCAACCGTAAACGTGTCCGCATAGTCCGCATTTCCGCTGTACGTACCTACTGTTTTTTCACCAAACCGCACTTCAACGGAGAGGTTTCCCTTTCCTTGCGTGCAGACAGACATTTTCACGCGCCCCTGCGCGGCATCGGGATAAAACCGAACGCTTTTGAGATAGTTTTGCGGCACGATCTCCAGCCATACACTCTGCCAGATCCCCGTACATCTCGTATAGAAACAGCCGAATGACTGCTCTTTGGGAGACTGCTTGCCGGTGGGATTGCGCTCGGATAAATCATTCCGTACCTGCACTTCCAAAAGGTTTTTTCCCTCTTTCAGAATTTTTGTGATCTCGAACGAAAAAGGAGTATACCCGCCCCTGTGCATGCCCGCAAACATGCCGTTCACAAAGACGCGGGCACGGTTGCTGACGGCGCCAAAATGCAGAAATATCCTTTTCTGCGGCCGATCATGCCATTCAAACTCTCTGCGATAAACGCACTCGTGCAAAAAACCCGTGTAACCGATCCCTGACAATACTGATTCCGGACAATAAGGTACCCGTATCTTTCCGCTTACTTCTTCGGAAGAAAACTCCCATTCTCCGTCCAGTAATATTGTATTTTCCCGCGCAAACTGCGGTTCAGGCAGAATTTTTGTTTCTTTTCCCATGATTTTCGCCCCTTTCTCGTTAATTAACCGCTCCGGCGGGAAATCTTTGCGATTATGCTTCAAAATCCTCGCCATCCCGTCTCTGTTTTCATCCGCCGAGACGGAATCTCTGCCCTCTGCATTGGTCCGCTGCAAATGCAGATTTTGTCGCCTTTAATCTTCCAGCGCACGAATGACCGACTCTTTACAAAAAGCCCCGACAGCACCTTTGTGCTGCACGGTCAGAGAGCCGCAGGCGTTTCCTATGCGCAGTACTTTATTCCAATCTCGTTCCCCTGCGTCCATGGCGCTCAGAACACCCGCAAAAAAGGCATCCCCCGCGCCCGTCGTATCGACCGCCCGAACGGGACGGATGGGCTCTTTCCAGATCTTCCCGTCCGCACAGACCATGCTTCCGCCCGAACCGAGTGTTACAAAAACGATCTTTCCCCCGACGGCTTTCTCAAACAGCTTTTCTTCCGCCGTCGCGGCATTCGAAAACAGAGAAAGCTCCTCTTCCGACAGTTTCACAATGTCCGCTTTCTCCAAATACTTCCCGTAAACGGAAACCGCCTCTTCTTGGCTCTTGAAAATATCGTCGCGATAATTGACGTCAAAACTGACTTTTTTGCCCGCTTTTCGCGCACTTTCGATCAGTTTATCCGCAAACGCCCTGCCTTCCGGTTCCGAAAGCATCAGCGAACCCAAATGCACGATATCCGCCGCCGCTACGATCTTTTCCACCGCGGAAAGTGGCAGTGCATAGTCCGCCGTGTGCTTGCGGTAAAAACTGAAATGCCGCTCGCCCTTTTCGTCCAGCTCCACAAACGCCAGCGTCGTGTTCCTTTCGGGATCCTTACCCATATCGAGAAAATCAAACCCCTTTTGCGCCGCAAAACCGACAAGAAAATTCCCGATCAGATCCTGCCCCACTCTGCCGCAGAATCCGCACTCCGTGCCGAGATCTTTCATTCCGCAGGCCACATTGAACGGCGCGCCGCCCGCATACCGCTCGTAAACCGTGCGCCCGCCTTCCGTTTTGCCGATCATATCGGCAAGTATTTCTCCGACACAAATGATCATATCGTCCTCCTTCTTTTACCGCCGCACAGCAGTAAAATCTTGTTTTTTCTTTTCTGCCGCAAGCTTTACGGCCCTCGCGGATTTTACACCTTCCAAACTTTTCGCCCCTGTCTGAACCGCCGCGCGTAAAAAATTTTACATCGGCTCTTTCATCTGCCGACTTTGCCTGCAAAGTACGGCGCAAGCATTGCCGCTAAATTTTGCCCCATCTGCACGTGTCCGAATCCCGAAGGATGCAGAATGTCCGCCGCAAGATAATAATCCTTGTCCAACAGTTTATGCCCGTCCAATAAAACCGCGTTTGCATATTTATTTGCATATTCCGTGATCACGCTGCGCGTCCTGTTAAAATTTTCACGATAATCCGCAGCCGTACCGCTCACATCCGACAAGCCGCGCACGGGAGTCATGAGGAAAATCGTCTTTTTCGGGAACTGTGTGCAGAATCGGTCGATGAGATTCCCGACCCGTTCTTTCACGACCTCTGTCGGTCTGTCCGCAATGTTCGTACCCGGTTCCAGATACACGGCATCAAAATCCTGTGCGCAAAGATAATCCACCGTTTCCGGTTCACAGAAACATCCGCCCGAAATCGCTTTGTTCAGAATATCGATGCCCAGAATCTGCGCCGCCGTGTTGAGATAATTCAGCTGCGGATACAGGCACCCGATTCCCTGTGAGATCGAAGAACCGTAAGCCAGCATACGCACCCGCGGAAGTTCTTCCGCCAGCGGTGCGCGCAGCGGCTCGCCGCCCTCCGTCTCGATCCCGCAAAAGCGTATATTGCCGTTTCCCTCCAACGCGATTCTCCACACTCGCTTGGAAAAACGATGCTCCGACTTTCGCTCCACGCCGTCCAGCCCGACGCTCCACGGCAATTTCCATTCCGTTTTTCCGGGCTTTGCGATCAGATAATTGTATTCATAATCACCGTTGTATGCCGTTACGAGCACCGTGTCATCTGATTCGATGTGCAGCGTTACGCTCCGCGCATCCGTTACGAACCGCAGTTCCGCCCCATACGTCGACCTGGCAGCACCCCGATGTCCTCTGTAAATCTGTACAAAATTTCCCTTTGCATCGAACTCCGGTATCTGTAAAGAGTCGCACACCGACAACGGAAATCGGTACAAAACCCCGTCCCGCATCTCCGCTACGTTGAAAAATTCTATTTCGTCTGTTTTCATTTGCTTATCCCCGCTTTTTATCTCTTTCCGCCGCGCCGAACCTCGGCCGGCCTGTCTTTTGCCATCTATGCTATTATAGCATATCCCCCGACCTTTTTACAGCTTTTTTGAAAAATTTTTTGACATTCTATCCGTTTCCGCCGAACTAAATGCCTGGATTTTCAAATCTTCTTCCCTCTTTTATTTTCAGTTTCTTACCAAAATTTATAAGACGGTATGTAAAATTGACGCCAAAACACCCCTTCTTTGGTTCCGAAAAAGAATCCGGCTTTTCCGAGAGCCGGATCTTTATCCTTTTAAACAAATCGCTTTGTAACTTTCATGCCCTGCCTTGCCGTTTCCTCAGCAAATTTTTACTACAGCCTTGACGATCCGCTGTTTATCGGATACGCTCAGATCCATGGCACGTTGCAAATCATCCAACGGAAACACATCGGTAACGATTCCTTTCAGGTTTACCCTGCCTTCCTCTACCGCTTTTATTGCAAGAGGATAAATGTGCCGATAACGGAAAACTGTCTTAAAAGTCAGCTCTTTATCGAGCGCAAGACTCATCGGCAATGTCATCATCCCGCTTTTTCCGTACCCGACATACACGATCACGGACCCTTTTTTTACGACTTCGATACACTGCTGCGCCGCCGCATTGCTCCCGGACGTCTCCACGGCAAGATCGATACCCTGTCCCTTCGTAAGCTCGTTCAGCCTCTGCATCAGATCTTCCACGGAACTGTCAATAACTCCGCTGGCGCCCAACTCTTCTGCCTTTTTCAGGCGCGACGCCACAATATCCACCACGTAAACTTCCGATACGCCTTCCGCTTTCAACGCCATCATGGTTACCAGTCCGATGCAGCCTGCCCCGAACACCACCGCTCTCTGCCCGAAATGCGCTCCGCCCTGAATCGCCGCATGAAACCCTACCGCCAGCGGCTCGATCAGCGCGCCTTCCATTGTCGATACGTTCAAAGGCAGTTTAAAACACAGATCCGCCGGGTGCGCTACATATTCACAAAACACCCCGTCTACCGGCGGCGTTGCAAAAAATACTACGTCCGGACAAAGATTGTATTTCCCTTGCTTACAAAATTCACAATGCCCGCAGGTCTTGCCCGGTTCCAACGCAACCCGATCCCCTACCTGCAGTCCTTTGACACCTTTCCCCGCTTTCACGACAACACCGCCCGCTTCATGCCCCAGCACAAACGGCGGCTTCACAACATAATTTCCGATTGCCCCCGTCTCATAATAATGCAGGTCGGATCCGCAAATCCCAACATACTCCAGCTTCACCAATACCTCGTCATCCTTCGGCTGCGGTATCGGCCGATCTTCAAAACCTATCTTTCCCACTCCTAACATCACGGCGGTTTTCATCATTTCTTACATTCCCTTTCAATTCATTGTTTACTTTTATAAAGTATTTTATAAAAGTATGATTTTATTATAACATGAAAATTTATTTTGTCAACAGGTTATGCAAATTATACCGTCAAACATAAACGGTCGATAAGAAGATTTCATCAGCACTTCACAGACAGCCGACGAAGTTACATAGTTTGTATACACTTTAGAGACGGCTGACAGAGTTAAATAGTTTGCTTAAACTTTAGACGGCTGACAGAGTTAAATAGTTCGTCAGCACTATACGAAAAGCAAAAAACAAAGCCACTGCCTTAAAGGCAGTGGCTGAAAAAACGAAAATCAAATCAATTTTTCAAAAAAGCGGTCGACAAAACAAAGAGTTGCGCCGAAGGCAGGAGCCTCCGATTTATAATTGCCCACTTTGAGATAATCGGTGCCAAAGTCAAAGTTGTTGAATTTTTTGACTTCTTCCGAAAGCGGAAGGAGATATTCTTTGAGATATCCTCCGACTTCACCGCCCAATACCAGCGTACAGTCAAAAGCCATGCGCAAATTAGCGGCCGCCAACGCAAGATAATGCATATAATTCTGCCAAACAACTTGTGCCTGCGCATCGGATCTGTTCAAAGCCTCAAAAAACGAATTCAGCGATCCGCCGCCCGCCGATTTTAAGATCTTTGCCGAACAATAAGCATCCATACAACCGTTTTTGCCGCAATAACATACCTTCCCGCCCGGTTCCAGGATCATGTGGCCGAACTCCCCGCTCTTGAAGCCGTCCCCGCGATAAAGATTTCCGTTCAGAAAAATCGCTCCCCCGACCGTGTCGTTCAGCGACAAATATACAGCATCTTTCTTTGTTCCGCGCAGTTGGGCAAATGCCGCACAGTTCGCATCGTTTTCTACCTGAAACGGAAAATTCAGCCAACGCTCCAATTCACTGAAACTCATTTGTCTGACTCCCAAAGCATGCGAACGCAATAACACCTTTTTTTCTCTGTCCACAATACCGGGTACCGCAAGCCCCACCCCCGCTACTTTGGATGCGGGGATCTCATTTCTATCCAAAAACTCGGCTGTCTTCTGCCCTATCTTCCGAAAATATCCCGGTACGTCTGCAAATTCTTCTTCATATTGTGCCGTCGCCAACAGTTTGCGGCTCATATCCACCAGCGCGAAAAAAAGCGATCGGTTCTTAACTTCAACCCCCACCGCATACGCTATGCCCCCGTTTACCGAAAAGGCAGTCGCTTTTCTGCCGCCCGTCGAATCGTACTTTCCCGTTTCCGCAATCACGCCGCGCTCTTTTAAAACACGCGTATATTGCAATACGGTGGGCATGCTCAAATGCAGCTTTTCCGCGATCTCATTGTTCGATACCGATTCGTTGTCGGCTATGAATTTCGCTATTGCACCCAGTCTGTTCATTTCTCCCCCCGCTCTCCGCTTTTTAACCTTCTTTTTTTTCCGCCAATAAAATACCGCGGAAAGCACAATGACCTCTTTCGAAATATTTATGCACTCTTCGCTTTTACATTCGGTATGCGCCCGTTCACTTCAAGGCGCACTTTTGCCCATCTGCCCCGCCTTTCCGACGCTTACCGTTTTATTGTTTTATTATAACATGATTCCGCCGCAAATGCAATCCGCTTCCCGATTTCATAACGACTTTTCTAAAATACTTTTCTGAAGATTTTACAGCATATCTTTTTACTCCGTACGCTCAAAAACTACCACAAACTGCTTAGCGGACGAGAACGGAGGCGTACAGGAAGCATTGGCAGACGAGGATGAAGGCGTACAGGAAGCTTTGGCGGGCGAGGATGAAGGCGTACAGGAAACTTTGGCGGGCAGGAACGAAAAAGAACAAGAAGTATCGGCGGGCAAGAACAAAGGCATGCAGGAAGTATCGGCGGACGAGAATGAAGGCGCACAGAAAACATTGGCGGGCGAGAACGAAGGCGCACAGAAAGCATTGGCAGGCTAAGGCGTGCAGAAAGTAATAGCACACGAAAACGCACCAACGTTGCCGGGTTTTTCGGCAAACAAAAAAGGGAGCGGGGAGAAGCATTGCTTCTCCCCGCTCCCTTTTTGCAAACATTATTTTATTGCTTGCCGAAAATTCTCAAGCCGATCCGATTCACGAAAACAGCCGAATCTCGTGCAAGATACAGTCCATAGATTGCTCAGCAACCCGCATAAGTACGGCCGACTTCCTTTGTATCGATGCAGCATCCGTCCGCGCCGAGCACAAAATCAAATATCCCGTTCACATGGGTCAAAAGCATATCGCCCACTTCGATTTTTGCAGATATCGAAGACGGAATCTCAAAATGACAGAAGATACGTCCGCCCTTGCGCTCCCAACGGCTCACAATGTTGCCGCGGACCGTGGAAAACGCCGCATCCACATGATCCAGCCCATCCGCAAAAACAGGCTTGAGCGTGATCTTGTCGCAAGCAAACGAATCGTCGTCGATCCGTATACCCGCCAGATAATGATAGAAAAACGCATCGTAACTGCCGAACATCGGATGATCGAACGAATCCATTTCATCGCTCATCTCACTTTCCCATCTTTCCCAAACCGAGGTCGCGCCGTTCGCAAGCATAAAGCCCCAGCCCGGATATTCGGGATTTTTCAGCATTTTCAGAACGACATCGGTATAACCGTTATCCCCGAGCGCATAGAACAAATGCCTGTACCCGATATTCCCGCAGGAAGAATGATAGCCCAAACGCTCTACGTCTTCCGCAAGATTTTCCGCAACCTTCTTTCTGAATTCCTCCGGCACTACGCCCAGCGATAACGCCATGGCATTTGCCGTCTGCGTACCGCCCGCATAATTGCAGGTCTTTTCGTCAAAATACTTTTTGTGAATCGCCGCACGGCACTTCTCCGCTTTCATCGCGTACAGCGTTGTGTCCTCTGTTTGCCCCGCGATCTTTGCCAACCGCGCCATGAGCTTCAGATGCCAATACAGCGATAACGTCGAAACATACAGATTATCCGTATGGATGCGGAAACAATCGGGCGCCACCCAATCCCCGTAATAAGAGTACTTCATGATGTACCCTTCCGAACAGGACAGCAGGTATTCCGTCCACGCCTTGCAGTTCGCATATTCTTCCTTCGCCGTGCGTGCGTCGCCATAATATACGTACGACCAGAACGGCATTAAAAGATATGCCACACACACGGGATCTGCCGGACGTCCGCCCGTATAATAAGGCGCCGTATCTCCGATGGCACCGTTTTCGAGCTGGGTATGCGTGATATCCCGCGTAAATTTCGGGAAAAACCGTTCCATGCCGCAGTTGTAAACCGTCTGATACAACCGCGATCCCAAATCGTTCAACCAGCCGAATCTTTCATCGCGCTGCGGACAATCGGTCAGAATGCCCTGCTCGTTGTTCAGCTCCGTAACCACCGCGTTCTGATGCAGTTTCTGCAGCGTCTCATCCGAACAACGGAAGGATCCGGCAAGCCGCACATCCGTATGCACGTGCTCAGCCACCACCGAAAGCAATTCACACTTCCCTTCCGTTTCGATCTGCGCATATTGGAATCCGTGGAAGGTAAACCGCGGCGCATATTCTTCTTCGCCGTCGCCTTTGAGAATATAAATGTCTCTCGCCTTCGCACAACGCAGATTGCAGCGGTTCACGCTCCCGTCTTCCTTCAGTCTTTCGCCGAATTTCAAAGTAATGCGCGCGCCTCTTTCACCGCGAACGCGGATGCGCGCCCAGCCTGCAATATTGACGCCGAAATCAGCGATCCAAACGCCTTCTCCGTGCTTTTTCAGGGAAACTGCAGGATAGCTGCCGGTAACGCGGACAGGCTCGATCGTCTGTGCTTCCAATTTTCCTGCAGGGGGCGAAGTATACACGGTAAACATCCAGCCCTTATCCCACGTCGGGACATACGCCGTCGTCGCCCAGTTCTTGGGCACCTGATCTTCGATCCTCGCGTCGTAAATCTCGCCGTCGTAAAAGCTGTTGTCGATGACCGGGCTTCCGCCGACCCACCAACCGCCGTTCACGGACGAATGAAATTCTTCCGTTTCTCCGTCCGCATAATCCACATAGATCTGAACCAATACTTTTTTCGCACCGAACCAGCCATGCGCCACTTCCACACCGAAAACATTGTCGCCCTGATGCATCAGACCGGTAAGGTCATGCGCGCGATACAGCACCCGCTGCGCATACTCCGTGATCGGAGGATCCAATACAGCGTCATCCGTTTTTACACCGTTGCAGAATACTTCACAGCACCCGACCCCGCACACATAGGCGCGAATCCGCGTAAATTCCTTTTCTTTGACCGGAATGATCTTGCGGTATAAGGTCGTACCGCCCTGGTTTTTCACCGGCATTGACATCCATGTGCCCTTCCAGTCGTCCGCATCCAGCCCCGTTTCAAAATAATTCACGCGACTCTCTGCCGTGCCGCCTTCGTAGCCCACAAACACCTTCCAGTAGCATTTCTGCCTCGAAACCAAAGCTTTCCCTCTGTATTCCGCATAAAAATCCGAAGCGGAAGAAACAACGCCCGTATCGTACAGATCCCCTTGTCCGCGCATAAGTTCCGCTTCCGAAGAAGATACGATCACCCGATACCATGCCTGTTTTTCGCCGTCCGATTCCGTTTTCCAGAAAAGCCGCGGCTTTCTGCTATCGATCCCCAAAGGATCGATCTGATATTCACATGCTGTTTCAGATACTTTCAACATAACTCCCGACCTGTATTTCTAGCATATTTTTGGGAGAAATGCCGCAAAAACGGCATTTCTCCTTTCAACTTATTCTCTTTTAACGTGCTTTTTTACGAAGAACCAGCACGACGCCCGCTGCCGCTACTATCAAAATTGCCGCTGCTGCCGCGCTTACACCCATGACCGCAGAACTGCATCCGCCGCCGTTCGTTACATTGACCGTCAGCTGTCCGCGCTTGGTTTCTCCGTCGATCGTAACTGCAATGCTGTACGTCTGTTCGCCCGTCGCAGAGGTGTCGATCGTTCCGGAAATCACGACGCGCTCATCGCTCAGCTTGATCGTCTCCGTCGAACCGTCCGTAAACGTTACCGTAATTTCGTATGCGGAAGGATCGAACGTCGAACCGACTTTCACTTCAATGCTGCCTTCCACTTTCGAAATGCCGCGTTTTACCGTAACCGTCATCGTTTTGACAATGTCCGCCATCGGATTGCCTTCTGCGTCCACGCCGCCCGAAAGCGTAACCGTGATCGTGGCCGTGCCGACCTTCATACCGATCATGTTGCCCTGCTGCGTTACCGTAACAATGCTCGAATCGGAAGACTCGTACGAGAACGTTCCGAGCGTCGCATCGGAAGGTACGCGCACCGCACCTACGGACGCCGTGCCGCCTGCCGTGATCGTCATGCTCTCACTCAGATTGAAGTCCGTGTATTCCTTATACAGCTGCCACAGGCTCTTCGTGCCGTCTTCTTCATAGCAGTAATACGTATAATCCGCATCCAGATACCCTTCTACGATCAGATATCCTTCTCCTTCGATCGGGCGGTTCGGATCTACCGACTTGTTACCGATCCAGGCATAGATAGGCATACCCTGTTTGAACGTGATCTTGTCGCCCAATTTGTAGATGGGTGCATACGTCGTTCCTTTATAATGATCTTCCGACGAATATCCCATGTTGGTCGTCGCGCCGTCCGGCTTGATCATGACGAGCATGTTCGTGCTGATCTGCCATACACCGATGCGTTTGTCCTCGCCGCTTCCTTTATAAACTTTTCCGTCCGCCGTCGTATACTCGATATAAGACGCGATCGTGTTCAGTTCATTCTGCGAAAGCAGGTTGGTCGTGTTCGTGGAATAGCTCGAAAGACCGATCATCATATGACCGTTCCAGGTTCCTTCACCGGGGTTGCGGTCGTCGTCGATATCATAGCCCGATACGCCGATGCTGTTGAAAAGCCCAACTTGTTTGTATTCATAAACGACAACCGTGATCTCCGTTTCGAATTCGTTATCGTCCATGATCACAAGATGATATTCACCCGGAGTCTTGTAGCTGCCATCCGCTTCTTTAAAGGATTTGAACCAATCGTCTTTGATATCAAAAGGCGCGCTCTCCGAACCGTCCGCAAATATGTATTTGCCCTGCAGATCGAATCCCTGCGTCAAAATGGACGTAGGCTTTTCATCCGTGCTGACCGGAACATAGTACTTGATCCCGTTTTCCGGCTGTTCGATCACAAACTGACGCTCTTCTTTTTCTTCCGGCGTCTCATCGCGAACCGTGATTTCGATCGTCTTGGAAATATCTTTATAGCTTACGGTAACCGTAACCTTGCCCGCCTTGATCGCGCTGAGTTTACCCTTATAATCGATCGTAGCGATCTTGTCGTCGCTGACTTTGTACGTATAGTTGACGTTGACGCCCTCATCCGCCTTTACATTGATCTGCAAAGTGGACCCTACGATCATTTCCGTCTTCTGATCTGCCGCGATGCTGAAATCCGTCGGCTCTTTCAGGAGCTGGAATTCGGAACCCGAGTAGATGTAGGTTACGTCTTCTTTGAGCGCTTCGCCCGGCAGGATACGGAAGCCTTTGCTGAACGTGAGCATGCTGCCTTTTTCCACTACGCCGATGTTGCCCGAATCATCCTTCTTGCGGATATAGAAACGCGCAACCGTATTGTTCACGCGGCAATAATGAATGTCGCCCGTCGTTCCGTCGGGGAACGTGAACGTTACATAGTTGAGAATATCCGTGTCCGTATAATTCGGATCGCCGAAATTCTTCTCGTTGGATGAATTCGTATTTACAAAGAATACCGTATCGTTGTTTCCGTTTTTCGGATCCGACGTCGTAAGCGAAAGGATCTTCATGTCCGTGAAGGAAGAGAGATCCGCTTCGAATCCGTTGTCGCCGTAAACAAACACATAATCGATCGATGTTTTATAAACACACGATTTAGATACACTGTTAAAAGTAAATCCTGCCGAGATTTTCAGAATATCGCCCTTTTCGGGAGCATTCTGCGTCAGAGCAAGATCGTTCGAGCTTGCAAAATACATCAAAAGGTTCTTACCGTAACCCTGTACAACGCCTACGTTCACGCTCTTGTCGCCGCGCGTATACGTTACTTTCGTCGTATCCGCCGTCAGGTTCGCCAAGGAGCCGAGATTGAGCATGTTCGTGGAAACACTCAATGTGATCGGATAAGAAGCGTTTCCGTTGCCCATGGCAACCGTGGAAATGCGTGCGGGCACCGTGATCGCCGTGCCTTTGTATTCGCTCCATTCTTCCCCGTTATAGACAAAAGAAACTTCTGTCTGCACCGCTTCCGTGGCAAGGATGCGGAATCCCGGTTTGATGGTGATCACGCTGCCGACAGGAAGCGTGTTGATGTTCAGGTTCGTTCCGCCCGTACGAATAAAGAAACGAGCCACCGAACCGTTTACACGGCAATACCACACATCCGCCGCCGTTCCGTCCGGGAAGGTGAACGTGATGTAGTTCAGAATGTTCGTAGCCGCATAATTATCGGTGCCGAAATTGGTTGTGTTTGCGGAATCCGTCGTTACAAAGAAAATGGAATCCTTATCGTTGTTCACAACGTCTTCCGTCGTGATGGATTCGATCTTCATTTCCGTGAAGCTGCTGAAATCCTCCACAAACTTCGTGCCGTCATATACATAGGTATGACCCGCATCTACCGTGTAAATAAATGCGCTGTCCTTCGACTTGAACGAGAAAGTTTCGTCGATGATAAATTTATCGCCCTTCTCTGCACCTTCCGTCGCCAGATTCAATCCGCTGTTGCCTACCGCAAAGTAGCAGTAGAATTTCGTGCCGTGGCCCTGGATCACGCTTGCAGGGATGGAAACTTCTCCGCGAACAAACGTAACTTTGGACAGATTCGCATCGATCAGATTGCCCTGATCGCCGAGCGAGCTTGTTACGTTCGTATTGACGTCCACACGCATCGGGTAAGACGAATTTCCGTTGACTCTCTCCGCCGAGAGAATGCTCGCCGTCGCTTCCTGCGCTTCGGAAGGAAGTTCCGTACCTTTGATCCACTGTGCACCGTCATAAATGTAGTTGACTTCATCGTTGATGATGTAGCTGGTCGTGCCGTCTTGCGTGCTGAATACAAAGCCTGCCGCAATATTCAGAATATCGCCGCGCAAAAGCGTGTCCAGCGTCAAAGGCAGATCGGTACTCGTCTTGAAATAGCAATACATCTGCGTGCCATGGCCCTGAATGACGTCTGCACTCTTGGATGCAGATCCGCGGCGGAATGTAACCTTAGACATTTCCTGCGTATTCAGATTCTGTGCGCCGTTTCCGATCGATTTGTCCACATCCGTATTGACATGGATTCGGATGGGATAGCCGGAGTTGCCCGTACTTGTCGTAACGCCCACCACATTTGCGGCTGTCTCGCCCTCTGCAAACGCAGAGAACGACAGACACATGATCGCCGAAACTGCCATGCAGATTGCAAGAAGCAATACCAGCAATTTCTTAGTCCTGCTCATAAATTCTCCTCTCCTTAAATTTTTTTCTTTACTTACCGTACGCGTAACCGAATCTGCCGATCGGTGCACTGTCGCCGGTACAGTAATAGTCCATTATATCGAGATCTTCTTGTTTGCTTTCGCTGAAAGTCTGTTTCTGCACATTGTCGCTGACTTTGAACGAAAAAGAAACATCCTCGCCTGTCAGACCCAAAGCCGACAGCGCAATCTTATAAACGATCGTATTCCCGGACACATAGATCTCCGCCGATCCCGCATCCGTCCAGTTATAACCGCTTCCGCCGTATTTTTCGACGGACGTTACGCCGTTTTCGCCCGGTTTACGGTTTATAATGTAGTTAAAGCCTGCAAAAGAATTGGTCGTGTCGCCTGCGCCGATCAGAAGATTCATCCAGTTGGTATCCGTTCCGTTGTATTCCGTGATCGGATCTTTTGTGTCCACGCGGAAATATACATATTCCGAATCGTGTACGACTTTAATAGAAACAATATCGTTCCTGTTGGAATTATCGACATACGTATGCGCTACGTTTGCGGCATTTTCGCCGTCCCGCGCCATTGCGTCGCCCGAGAAATCCGCATATTCGAGCAGAATGTTCTTCCAATCGTCCAGATTTTTTATGTCGATCGTCTTGGTTACCATCTTGTACTTGGTGCTCTCTCCCATTTTCAGCTTGCGCGTGTTCGCCGCCAGCTGCATGTAGAATCCGTCCCCGTACTCGACGCCCATCTCGATATCGCGCGAATACTCTGCGTTGTAATCGTCCACGAACCACACATCTTTGCCCGTGTAGCCGCTTGTGCTGTTTCCGCCGCCGGGTTTGCCCGTAACCGACTTGATCGCAGTCCATTCGTTCCAGCCCGTAACGAACACGTTCTTGACCATGCCCGCTTTGTCATAGGCGAATGCCTGCTCCCACTGCCAGTTGAAATTCGCACCCTGCCGCCAGTCCTCTTCTACCGTGGACCCGTTGTAGCCGCGCGAAGAATTGGGGAGCTGATCGGAAAAGAATACGCTCGATTCCGAATGCTGCGCCACGCTTACCGACGCATTTCCGTTCTGGTGCGGCGCGGGAGATCCCCACTGCATCCAAGGGAAACCCTTAGTATCGTCCACTTTGGACGACGAAGGCCACTGCGATTCATAGAAATTATAATAGCTGTACAAAGGATCGCTTGTCGGCAGGACCGTTGCCGCACCGGATGAGAGCGACTGGTCCGTCGAGCCGATGTTCGCGGACGAAATGCCGACGATCACCGGACGGGTGTCCCCGTCAAAGCGGAACCAGAGGCTGTCGTACTGCCCCGATACATAGAACGCATTGTAGATCCTGCGCACCGTGTCCGCCGAAGAAGAATTCGTGTAGAAAGAAACTTTCGGCACGTTCCAGCCCTGATCGGCATACTTTTGCAGCGTTTCCAGAATCAACTTCACGACATCCTCGTAAATGAGCGTGTTCGTGCAGTCAAACATGATGTAATCGATGCCCGCCATCGTCAGAAGTTCCACATGGCGGTTGATCACCCAGGGATCGCGCATGGAATAGTATCCGTAGAGCGGCTCGCTCGCAAAGTGGAATTGACCCGTCGGGCTCTGCCCCGTCTCATCGTTGGTATCATACAGCGGCGAATCGTCGCCCAGCTTTTCCAGTTTGTTCACATCGTAGATGCCCGTCATGCTCTGCGAACCCAGCCACAGGAAATAAAACAGGCCTACGTATTTCTTATCCGCATTCGTAGGATCGCGTACTTCCACCGTTCTGCCGTAATCGTCCGTAGCCACCAGGTTCGCCACACTGTATTCCTGCGGCGTAAGACCGCGCGTATCGTACTTCAAATCTGTTTCTCCGTCTCCGCCGTTCCCGCCGCGCGCACAGCCGCACAACAATGCAGCCGATAACGCGCATACGGTAAACATCTTTAAAAATTTTTTCCCTTTCATCCGATGCTCCTAACCTTTCAGACCGTCCATCGCAACCCCTTCGATCAGCTGCTTCTGGAATATAAAGAACAGTACCGCCGGCACAAGGCTCATGACAACGCCTGCCGCCATACGGATGTGAACCATATCGTTCCCCGTTGCGCCGTTCTGCAAAAGATAGAACACTTTATATGCGAGCGTCGCAGGGAAGCTGTCGTCCAAACGCCAGACCAACGGGCCATAGTAATCGCCCCAGTTCGACGTGAACACGTTGATCATGATATAAATCAGGATGGGCTTACAGAGCGGAAGCCCGATAAAGAAGTATCTGCGCAAAGATCCTGCGCCGTCGATCTTCGCCGCATCGTCGATATCCTTCGGGATGCTCTGCAAAAACGAACGCGCAAGGAATATGTAGATCGCACCGCCGCCCGTAATGTTCGGGATCGTCAGCGGATACAGCGTATTCAGCCAGCCGATCTTCGAATACAGGACATACAGCGGAACCTGCGTAACCACGCTCGGAAGCATCAGCGTCGAGAGCATGAACGCAAAAATAATGTTTTTACCGATAAATTTGCAGCGCGCAAACCCGAACGCCACAAACGTAGCCGAAAGCGGAACTGCGATCAGGTTGAAAATGATCACCAGCATCGTGTGCCCGAACGCAGCAAGATATCCGCTGTCCTGCAGGATCTGGGCATAGTTCGAAAACTGCGGAACCGCCGGGAAAAGCTTGAACGTGGAAGAAATAACTTCTTCCTGCGTCATCAGGCTCTTCATGACCATGTAAAAATACGGAAACACCAGGATCAGCGCAATAATGATCATCAAAATGTGCATCAGCACTTTAAATACGATCTCGCTACGCTTGACTTTGATATTGATATCCAGAGATGAATTTTTTATCGCTTGCATCGTCAGTCCTCCCTGTATATCCTCGAACGGGCAAAGAACAAGAGCAGAGTCAGGATGCCGATAAAGATCAGCAGGAACCACGACAGCGCGCTCGCATAGCCGTATTTGCTGTTCACGAACGCTTCGTTGTAGATCAGAACCGCAAACATGTACAGCGAATTGCGGTACCCTTGTCCGTTGTACGCATAGGTGAGCGTACCGTTGTACTGCAGCGTTCCGATCAGCATCGTTACGACGTTGAAGAATATCATCGGGAAGCTCATCGGGATCGTAACATGCAGGAAGCGCTGGATCTTGCCCGCGCCGTCGATCTTCGCCGCTTCGTAAAGCTGTGCGGGGATCGCCTTGAACGCCGAAAGCCACAAGATCATGCCGCCGCCGATGCTCCACATATTCATCAGGAAAATGGAACTGATCGCCGTCCATGAACTTTCGCTTTCAAAAAACTGACTGTGCAGACCGAACAGCCCCAGAAACTGGTTGAATACGCCGTTCGTCGCAAAAATATCCTTCCACAAAAGACCGGATACCACTCCAGGTATCACGCAGGGAAGATAATAGATCACACGGAACACGCCTACGGTCTTGTAAGGAAGATTGACCAGCGTTGCCAGCAAATAGCTGGATACCAACACGATCGGCACACTTACAAACGCATAGAAAACCGTGTTGCCGAGAACTTTCCAGAAAACCGGATCGGTCGCAAACATATAACGGAAATTGCCCAGCCCTACCGGATAGTAGTAGATGGCGCCCGTATAGTTAAAGAAAGACCAGATCAGCGACTGTATCATCGGATAAAGCGTAAAGATGGCAAGACCGATGACCAAAGGAGCCACAAACATCCAGCCTTCCCGGTTTTCTTTCCAGATCTGCTTGATTTTACCGGAGCGCGGCGACGGCTTTTTCGCCGCACTCTCGGTTACATTCTTTTCTTCCGCCTCAGACGATGCTGTTGAATACATCTTGCACTTCCCCTTTGAACAGGTTGTATGCGGTGTCTGCCGTTTCCTTCAAAGCATACGCACCGACATACGTATTCATCGCATTCACGATCCCGCTCGTGAATTCGGCCTTGGTGTCTGCCAGGAACGGAAGTCCCATTTTATAGTCCGCTCCCCATACACACGCTTCCATGTTGAAGGAAGCACTGTACTGTTTGTGCCAGTTCGCTTCCGCATTGTCGATGGAAAGATCGCTGCGGATGGAAGGCAGAGTCAGTCCGCCGTCCGAAGCCACTTTCTGCTGTCCGTCATAGCTCATCAGATACGCAAGGAATGCCGCCGAAGCATCCAATTTCGTCTGGTCCGACGCGGTCGCCTTGTTCATGGCATATCCTGCAAATCCGTTGCCGATCACGGAGCTTTCACCGTTGATCAGAGGGAAAGATACTACATCAAATTTGGATTCTTTGGTCGCCTGATTGACCAGCGACGCTTTATTATACAGCTTGTCGATCGCCGTCGACTGGAAATACAAAGCGCCTGTTCCGCTTTCAAAACTTGACTGGCTGGAATTTTCACCCGCCACATATTTGTTGTCGACAAGATTCTTTATAAATGCCACGATCTCGTCGCTCTTCTCTTTCGTCAGAGCAAATTCACCGTTCTCGTTCAGCACTTCGCCGCCCAGGCTCTTGATGATCGGGTATGCCACCGATTCCCAAGTCAGGTTCGCGTCTACGGGGTAAAATTCCTTGTTATTAAAATCCGGATCGCTCGTCGTATCGTAGAAATTACGCACAGATTCGCAGATCGTGAGGAAGTCATTCCAGGTCCAGCCGTCCTTGATCAACGACATGTCCGCGCCCGCTTTCTGCAGGATCTCTTTATTGTAGAAGCATACCACCGAGTCGATCGAACGGGGGATCGCATACCGATTCTCGCCGACCACGCCCATTTCTTTAAAATCCGAAGAAAAATCGGTTTCATAATTGAACACGCCCGCCTGCGTTCCCTGCTCTATATACTGATTCAGATTGAGCGAAATGCCGTTGCTGATCAGGAAATAGTAGTTGGACGAGTTCGTCCAAACGATGTCCGCCAGGATCCCTGCCTGCGACTGCTGGAATACGACCGTGTTGTAACGATCGATCGTCAGCGTGTTGATCTGTACATCGATCAGCGGATACTTTTGGTTGAATCCCGCGATCAGCGCGTTCATGATCTTGCGCTCGTATTCGTCGTCGGGGATCAGCACTTTGATCGTTGTCTTCGTGCTTGCAGGAAGATCAAAATTTATGGTATATTTCACTTCTTCGGTTGCATCTCCGGGACGCTTGTACGAGCATCCGACTGCCGCAACCACCATTACCAATGCCAAGAGCAAACAAGGGATCACCTTCAAAAATCTTTTCATTGTCTTCTCCTTTATCTTTTTCCGCTGCCGCGGATTTTTCTGTTAATTTGGCAGTCAGTGCGCCAGCACTGACTTTTTGCTTGGAAAGTAAAAACTTTTTTGTTTTCAGACCGTTTTGTAATCGCAGATCGCCGTCATGATGTTCATCGCATATACGCGGTGCAGGAAATCGTTCGGGTGATTGACGTTGCTCGAAGAAATTTCGCAATATCTCTTGATCTGCAGGAAATTCTTGCCTACCGTCTGCATGTTGATGTATTTCACGCTGCCGTCGTCGTATTTCTGCGAAAGCTCTTCCAGCTTCCTGCCGTAATTGTCGAACAGTCCCGCCTCCTTCTCGTACAGAGGATTGCAAGGGAAAGAATTCACAAGAATGATGTCGCAATTCGGATTCGCCGAGCGCACTTTGAGCATAATGTTCTCAATATTCGACTGGTATTTTACCGCCGAAACGGGAGGATCCGCCGTCGCGTCGTTCATGCCGTATGCGATCACGCACAGATCGGGTTTCGCGTCCAGCACACGGTTCAGACTCAGCAAGCCTTCTCCTGTCAGGGGCCATTCGCTCTTCGTGCCGCCCTTCGCACCGCTCGTGTATGTAACGTTCACGCCGTAAACCCTTTCGATCTCCGCACAAACCTGCTTCGCATAGCAGGGAGTGTTCGGCTCCACGTGCAGGTTGTCTCCCGTGGATGAGCTTCCGTCCGTGATGCTGTCGCCGATAAACGCTACGCTCACGTCCTCGCCCGCCGCCAGCTTGCTGCGGAAATTCATCAGCATCGTCCCGTCAAAGGTGTTGAACAATCCTTCCGGGAGTTCGCTGATATCGTACGCATACGTGATCGAAAGATACCTTCCATAGAACAGGCTGCTCTCGGTATAAACATACGCGCTCGCATCGCCCGGCTGTCCGCCCCAGACCGTGTATTTACTCACGGAATCGGGTGCCGTGCTGTATTCGTATCCTTCCGGAATGTCCACGCCGTGCTCGGCATTTTCGGAAAGAAGTTCGATCGAAGAACCTTCCGGAATGACCAGCCGCTTGTTTTCTTTATCCACCACATAGTCTTTTCCCTCTTCATACGTTACGGAAAGTTTCTGGTCCATCACCGAAACCACCGTCAAAGGCGTATACAGAAGGTTTGCATAGGCGTCCCCGTTGTCGTAAAGGATCGGCAACGCCAGTTCGTTGTAAATGACGTTTCCGAGCCAATAGGGCTTTGTCATCGAGCTTTCATACGTTTCCTTCACATATTGCAGACTCATATAGTCGGCATTGTAGAAAGGAAAATCCGCAATGTTCGGCTTCGTTTTATCGCCGTCATCCGATTGTATCGGCTCTCTGGCGCAGCCGGCGCCGAGAACACATACCGCCGCAAAGGCCAACATACATGCAAATATTCGAATCAGTTTCTTTTTCAATTTGCTTTCCTCCAAACAGTAAACAGGATACCCGCCAAAAGCAACACTCCGGAAACAGCAAGCGCAGAAGAAACAGCGACGCTGCTGCATCCGCCCGCACTTTCGTCCGCACTTCCGCCCTCCTCAATACGGAATGTTACACTTTGGCTGACCAGCCCGATTTCGCCTTCTCTGCGGCACACCAGCACCGCTTCGGTATTCTTATCATTCAAATAGATCACTTTCGCCGGAACGGTCGTCGATTCACCCTTGTAAGTGATCGCAGGGATCTCGATCGTGTCGCCGTTCTGAGGCAATGCTTCTACGGAAATTACCTGTCCGATCTGCAATTTTTCTATTTTATCGGAAGCATACCGCGGATCGTCCGTCGTAATGCCCGTTACCCCGTAACGGAACGCTTCCGTCATAGAATTCAAATCATATGTCCACATCCACAGCGAATACCCTCTGTCCGCAAACGTACGGAACACGTCCAGGTATGCACTGCTCGTCGTTGTGCCGTTACCGTATTTGGTGCGGATGTTCGTCGCTTTCAGGCTGCTGTCGATATTGAACGCCATATCGATGCCCGCACCGCGCGTTTTAGCCGCCGTCAGAGCCGTATCGCCGTCCGTGAGATACTGCAGCAGCGATACCGACGTATTCGGCAAAAGCTCCCGCGCAAGATCCAGCTGGGTCTCATAGAACGAGATCAGCACAATGCGGTCCGTCATGTCGTATTGACGCACTTTCGCCGCAAACAAAGGCACGAGATCTGCTTCCTTGCCTTTGAGCTCGATCACCATCACCAGTTCATCGTTCCCCGAAGACAGCACCGCGTCGAATACCTCTTCCAGCGTCGGAACTTTGCAGCCGTTCGCATTCGGAAGATCGATCGACTTGATCTCATCCAGCGTGAGCGAATTCACGTTCACGTTCTGACCGTTGTACGATATCTGATCGTTGTGGAATACCACGACCTGACCGTCTTTTGTCAGGCGGATGTCGATCTCGACATGCGTCGCCCCGATCTTCGCCGCTTCCGCTACCGCTTCCGCGCTGTTTTCCAGGTACAGCATGTGATCGCCCTTGTGCGCCGCCACAAACGGCGTGCGCGTGATCACCATCGGATATCCGTCCGCATCTGTATCCGAAGCCGCCGCGATTTTCACGAACAGATCCCGCACTGTCAGCACGTCCGACGTGATGATCCCGTAGGCTCCCGAACCGATCGCGTCCGCAACCTGCGCCGCGCTTCCGTCCGTCTCGACCCACACGCTCTTGAAACGTGCCTGCAGATAGCGCACATTATCCACGCTCGCGTCCGCGTGCGAAAGAACAAGGACCTGGATCCCCAGTACGTTCGCCGTCTTGAGCTCCTCAAGGCATTTCTGCGTCGTAGAAGCCGATGCGGGCGCATAGAACAGATCCGCTCCGCTCACCGCCGAAGAAGCAGCATTCAGCACCGTGATGTCCGAAGAAAGCACACCCGGGTTTTTGATCCCCTTTTCTTTTGCAAAGTCCGCATACAGGGCAAGCGCGGTATCGTCCGAAACCTCCGCAATCACGGAAGCCCCTTTCGGCAGCTTCGCATACGCCTCTTCCAGCGTGCACAGAACTTTTCCCCGCGCGTCTTTCACGCTGAGCACTTCGTCCTGCACCCCCAGCAAAAACTTGACGGAAGATACTCCTGTAGTCTCCTGCATCGAATCCAGAACACTTTCGGTCTCTCCTTCCAATATCACTGTCGGCTGACCATACAGCAACGAAACATTTTCGGTCTCCGCTTTCGGCTGTAAACCAAGGAAAGGAATCCCTCCCAGCACCAACGCCAAAACCGCTCCCAAAAGCACGGGCAGCTTTTTCATACAGTTTTCTCCTTTACACTTTTCCTTATGGCTCTATTATAACGCCTTATCTATTTCATAACAATGAATTATTTTATGGAAAACTTGAACTTTTTTATGATTTTTACTGGAAAATATACCTATTTATAACATTTATTTAAGAATATATGAACGATAACCTAAAAGATAACCTTTTTGAAAATTTGACAATGCCGACCCGTTATTATATAATAGTGTTAGGATTTGAAAATTTGGCCGGAGGTCTGTCATGAACGAAAACATCAACCCCTTCGAAAGCATAAAGCCGAAAATCATGGAAGCCGGATGCGACAGCGTGGACAGTTCCTGGCACCGTTTTGTCGCCTTTTTTCCGTATTACAGGATCTACTACATTGTCAGCGGGCATGCGGTCATCTTTTTAGAAAACAATAAAAAACTTGAGCTTGTCCCCGGGAATCTTTATTTCATCCCGGCTTTTTCCCTGTTCGACGCGCATTGCGACCAGATCTTAAAACATTACTGGATCCATTTTAACCTGGACATCACCACCGCCAGCTATCTTTCTGTTTTCCAGATAAAAAACATTGTCCCCGCCCTGCCCACCGACGAGCCCATCATGGACCTGCTCACAAAGCTTGTACAAAAGCCCGACGAACGGAAAGGGATCTCCGACTGGCTCGCCTGCGAAGGACTCCTGCGCTTTCTCATTTCCAAATTTCTGCCGGAAAACAGCGACGACGTCTATGCCAGTTCCGCGCGGTTTGTGCCCGTTCTCAAATACATCGACGACAACATCCAAAATACCATCACCAACGCCCAGCTGAGTGAACTCATGTACCTGAGCACGACCTATTTCAGCAGTCTGTTTACAAAGCAATTCAGAATTTCGCCCCAACAGTACATCCTGCAAAAACGGCTGAATATGGCGATCTCCATGCTCTTCGAGAGCAACCGCAGCGTGCGCGAGATCTCTTATGCCTGCGGCTTTGAGAGCGAAAATTACTTTAACCGACAATTTCGGAAGCTGACCGGCATGCCGCCCGGAAAATACAGAAAAATTTCTCAGATGCTCAATCTTCCGCGCCGCTGAAAAATGCCGCCGTATGCAAAACATTGCGCACCGCGGCCTTCCATGTTTTGGTACGAAAACAGGCCTCTCTGCATGCAAAGGTCTGAATGCCCTGCTTTACCGCGCACAAAAAAGGCGCTGTCCTTCGCAAACAAAATTGCGCAGGACAGCGCCTTTGCCTTCATCACGGTATGTGCCTCCGCACGCTTTTTGCGTGCGGAGGCATTTTTCATGATTCTTTTTCCGCCAAAATACATTCGATCTTTTCCAGACCGAACGGGAACGTCTTATACGCCGGATCGAACCATTCGCTCTTTCCGTCTTTCCAGCTCATGCTCATCGTAAAGCTGAACGGCGAAACGCCGTCTTTTTCGTTTGCCTTCAGGTGGAACGGTCCGAACATGTTGCGCAGGCTCGCCGTTATTTTCAACGCGATCTTGTTCGTTCCCTTCTTCAGTTCCACTTCCGTGCAGTCGTTGAGCGCGCAGGAATATTCCTTCCCGTTCACCGTGAAATGTACCGTCATGTAGCTGCCCGTAAAGCGCAGGCACGCACGGCCGCCCTCTAGCGACTCGATCTCCGCCGCATATTCCGCATCGCCCGCAAAGAATTTATAACCGTCTTTACCGATACCTTTCACGGACGGCGTGTGCGTGCAGGCCGCCAGACGGCGCTGTGCATCCACTTCGAATTTTCCGCGCAGATACACGGGATAAATATATGTATCGTATACAAGGCAGTTGCGCACGCTTTCCGTCGCTTCCGGATCAAAAAGCGCAAAACGTACCCCCGGATCCTGGTAGAAATCCACAGAATAGATGAACTCGTTCTCCCCTTCGCGGATGAGATCGGAGATGTCTGCTTCTTCAAACAGCATATCAAACGAGCTCTGCCCGAACGAAAGCTCTTTTCCGTTCAAGAGGAATTCTGCGCCTCTGTCTTTTTCGCGCATCAGGCGTACGGGAACTTTGTCTTTGACCGTGAACGCATACCGCACATACAGCTTGCCGCGGTAATCTTTGCGGATCAGATCTTCCGTTACTTCACTGAAATAGCGCGGCTCCCCGAACGTCTTGCCGTCCGTCGACACGTTGACGAAATCCAGCGTCAGATTGTTCTCCCCGATCTTCACGAAACGGAACCGATCGGTAATGTCCTCTGTCTTTCCCGCCGCAAATACGCTCTTTTCCGCGTTCCTGCCCAGCAGCAGCACCGCACTGCCTTCCGGAGCAAGTTCCAGCGTTCCGTCGATCTTTTCTTCGCGCAGCGTAACCGGATCCAGCTTCGTAAATTTATCCGCCAGCGTGATTTGCGATGCCTTTTCGCTTTCGTTGAACAGATACAGCATCGTGAAATTCTTACCCTTGCGGTATGTGTACTCCACCGGCACGCTCGCTTCGAATTTCACCGCACCGTCCGCCGCAATTTCGTCCAGCGTCGCGTTCTGCCGCAAAAACGAATAATCGTCGCGCTTTCCGTCCGTATACTGCGGAACTCCGTCGTAGAGGCAGACTTTCCCGCCCTGCGACGCGTATTCTTCCAGTACCTTCTTCGTCGACGCGTACAGGTTGGATATGCACGGAACGATCACATACTTATACTGCATTCTGCCCAGCACGATTTCCCCGTCCTGCGCACGCCCGTGCCGCTTGAGAAGCGATTCGTCCGCCAGATGATAGGCGATCCCTTTCTCCTTGAGAATCGACTGCAATTCCATCAGACGTATATCATAAATCCGCGCAGCCTCTTCGTCGTTGCGCTTATATTTGAGAAACACGCTCGAAAGAGGGCTGATCACCAATGCGTTGACCTGCTCGTCGCTGTTGGAAAGCAGATACCCCAAATGGGTGAAATAGTCGTTGAAATCCGCGAAATCATCCCGCCACGGCATGTGCTCCGAAAAGCAAGGCGGATGATCGTACTTGCCCTGTTCCGCAAGAGAGTAGGAATACAAGTGATGACACATCATCGTAACGCCGCGAACAAATTGACCGTCGCCGATCGCACGCAGGCGCCGCGGCGGCGCATCGTATCCGCTGCAGCCGAATGTTTCGGTCAGAGCCTGACGCTTACCGAGCTGCTCGCGTGCACTTCCCAACTGCTTCGCCGAAAGCCGTGCCGAAAAATTATCCGCCAGATCGTCGATCGCGGGGATCGTCTCGAACTCGTACGTCTCCGTAACGCCCGCGCCGCCCCACATCTGAGTAAACAGCCAGCTTTCTTCCACGCTGTGCCCCGTAAAAGCGCAGCCGTGCCCTTCGCACCAGTCATACAGCCTCTTGTAATAATTGCGGACGTATGCGCCGTGGATCAGCTTATAATAACGTTCGCGGAATTCAAAATCCGCTTCGCCGTCGAAAAACAGATGGATCAGCCCGTCGCGCAGATCTTCTCCGTACAGCGCTTTGTATTCGTCGTCCAAAACCACCGAATACGGCGTCGCATACCGATAATACTGCGGCTCGTCCGTGAAAAATCCCGCAAATTCTTTGCCGAACCTGTCCGCGAAACGTTCGTAATACTTCTCATACGTCATTGCGATGAACTGATCCATCACGGCAGGATTGAGTATGTCCGTATTCGCAGGCGAATAGTTCAGCCGCACCGCGTAAACTTTCTGCCCCTTCGCCTCTTCCGCCGAACGGATGCGCTCGAAACCGCTCTCTTTGGACACAAAACATGCCATCGCCTCGCCGTCAAAACCTTCTTCCAATGTCAGATATGTAGCCAGGTTCTTTTTGTCTTTTAAAAGTTCCCCGCCGACAAATCCGCTCGGCCAGCCGTTTTCGTCATATACCCACGCGCGCATGTTCAGCTCTTTCGCCTTGTCCAGGCACGCCTCTATGCACGCGAACCACTTCTCGCCCAGATACGGCGTTTTCAGCCCTGTCCGCGCATGCATGATAAATCCGCCCAGATGGCGCTTTTTCATCGCTTCGATCTGCTTTAAAAGCTCCGGAATCTCCAGTTCGTTGTTCCAACTCCAGAACGGGATCCCCGCATAATCCCTCAGATCCGCATTTTTCAATTCTTCAATGATGTCTTTCATTCCGCACCTTTTTATTTTTTCTTCGCTTTCCTTCGCCTTCGGACAGGTCTTTGCGAAACCTTTCGCTCAACGCCCTGCCCTGCGATCGCCATCCCGACGCTGTCTGCAGCATTTCGGATAAAAACGCCGCGGAGCGCCGCTTTCTTGCGGCGCTCCGCGGCGGCTTACTCCGTGTTTTCCGCCGCGAAAAACAAATCCGCTTTCCGTCGCGAAACTTATCAGATGTTGTCAGGCTTATCTTCCAGTTTCAAATCGTAATCGCCGAGCTTTTTCACTTTAAAGCCGTTCTTTTTGTATTCTTCATAGTTGAACGCTTCCAGTTCGTCGATCGCAAGCTTGTGGAATTCATAGAAATTGTGCCACCATTCGTAGCCCGAACCCAGATGCGCGTTCAAATACGCGTCCACGATATCCTTTGCCATCTGCGGCGCGACATAGAACGCACCCATCGCAAGAACGTTGACGCCGTTGCCCGTGATCGCGCGCAATGCCGCCGGAACGCTTTCTACCACGCCTGCATGCACGTGCGGGCATTTGCTTGCCGCAATATGAATCCCCATGCCCGTGCCGCAGAAGATCAGCGCACGTTCAAACTCGCCTTCCGCGATCATGCTGCCGACGCGCAGCCCGACGCGATGGAACATCAGATCGGTATCCTTCGGATCGCTGTCCTTTTTCACGCCGACGTCCGTTACCTTCCAACCCTTCGACGTCAGATATTCCACAACCACTTCTTTCAAAGGAAATCCGGCAAAATCTGCTCCGACCAGAATCTCTTTGTCTGCAATTTTTTTCATTTTTTTCTGCTCCTTTTTTTATTTTTATCAACAAAGGGCGCCGCGTTTGCCTGCGCTCACGCTCAGCCCTGCGTTTCCCGTTTCTGTTTTGTTCTTGCGGCGTTCATCCTTTCCGCCTATAAAAATCCGTACTGCCCCGCGCAATAAATTTCGCATGCAGATCGGTATCTTCCTCCGCGCCGAGCCCCGCAATATAATTGATATACAGCCGCGCTTCTTTCTCTGTATCCGTCGCCACCGTCGACAATCCCGGATCAAAAGCTTCCGCCAGCCGAATATTGTCAAAACCTACGACCGCCGCATCCTCCGGCACCCGCTTGCCCGCCTTTTTCCATGCGTTCATGAATCCCAGAGCCATCATGTCGTTGATACAAAACACCGCGTCAATTTTTCTGCCTTCTTTGATCAGCTTTTTTGCCGCGTCCTGCCCGACGTCATAAGCGTCCTTCCGCGGATATTCTCCGTACAGGATGTCCTCCGGCAACGGCGCTCTTCCGTGCTCCGCCATGTATTTTCTGAAAAACGGGATGCGCTGATCGTTCACGGCGAAATCTTCCGTAACCCCCGCTATAAACAAAACTTTCTCCGCACCGCGCGAAAAAAGCAGTTTGAGCGCTTCCCTGATCGCTCCGTCATACGAGAGCGACATCCGAAAATCCGTCTTGCCGTCATCCGCACGGATCAGTTTCGCCCCGATCTCCCGCAAGTATGCCTTGTACCGCCCCGGAAACGGCGACGAGTAATTCACGACCCCGGCTACCCGGTTTGAAATCACTTCTTCCAGTACCCCCGGCATCTCCTCTCCGTATGCCTTGAATACCGAAATCACGTAATTGTATTTTTTCGCTTCCTTGATCATCGCTTCCACAACCTGCAGATAATACGGATTGGAAAGCTCAGGCACTATGATCGCAATTCTGTTGCTCTTGCGGCTGACCAGACCCGATGCAATCCGATTGGGGATATATCCCGTCTCGTCGATCACCTTCTGCACCCGCCTGCGCGTCTCTTCCGATACGTATCCCTTCCCGCTCACAACGCGCGTTACCGTCATGGAAGATACTCCCGCAAGCCTGGCTACCTCTTTCCTGTCAACCATTTTGCCGCTCTTTCACCCCCCTGCCGTTCTTTACGTTGGCTCTGTGTATGTTCACGAGAACATAATAACACCGGATCGCCCGGATGTCAATCTTTTTTTTCAAAATTTTCTTCAAAGAAACCGATCCTTTCAAAGTCCTGCTTCTCTTTCCGCCGCAGATTTCCTCTACGGGACCAAGTTATCTTTTCCCCGACCAACCGCACGCCCGATCTGCCCGATTTCAGTCCGGGTAAATCAACTCTTGACGTCGGAAAAGGCGAGGGCCTTTTGAGAAAACCTGCACCATAAAGCCTCTGTAACGGGAAAAGTTATCCAAAACAAATCAAGCACATCACAAGCCTTGTCGGCCTTTTTCTCTACAAAATCTTTTCCGTAAAACACAAGACGTACTTTCGTCAAAAAACAAGACCCCGTATTATAAAATTTGATACTGCAAAGCCCCGCCGAAGCTCTTTTTAAGAGCTTCGGCGGGGGTTTTTGGGTTCCGATAATGTATCAAAATAAGCATATATAATCAGAAAGGGTGTTTTTTTAAAAAGAATGAATTTTTTAGCCCTTCCTTGGTTTATTGTTTGTTTTTGTAAAGTCCAAATCCGACAGCTATGATTCCGCCGACAATAACGATTCCATATATAACTTGTAAAGTTATTCCCGTTACAGAATAATATGTTTTATTTTCATACGTAATAGAAAATACACTGTTTACTTTTATGTCTTGGTAGGATTTCTTTATTTCGGAATAAAACTTCACCCCATCATTTTGAGAAACAATCAAACCAAAATCTTTTAATTCGGTAGTTTGATTCGTTTTATTTTTTATAAAATAAACTTCTTCGATAACCCTTATTTCGTAAGAGTCTGAACCATTCGTATAAGCGTAAGGAGTTGTCGGATTAAAAAGTAAAAGCGCATTTAAAACTGCAAAAATCAAAACGACCGCAGGAACAACTATAAACAAAATTATTTTTTTCATAATTTACCTCTGTACTTATATTTTACATGATTTCGTATAAATTTTCAAGAGGTTTTTTATTAAATAATTAAAAATATACGTTGCGACATGAAAAAATTTTACGTAACCGCGTCTTTGCCGCAAAATCATTTAGGAATAAATTTGATAGGTGCAGACTTACCAGCCTCTCAATATAGCGCGGAAAGAATTGCAATTTTTCGCGATCAATGTTCTGCTGAGGTGCAAAAGTCTGTTTTTTCCGCCGTACAGAAGATTTGCGGCAATCGGATATTGGAGTTTTCAGACTTGTCGGAACAATTGAAGAGCCGTATTTCCAAAGCAGCCTCCTCGATTTTACTTTTCGGTAATTTTTACGGAGCCGCACCCGTCTTTTGGCAACTTGCTTTCTTGCCGACAGTAAAAATACGGCTGCTGCCGAAACAAAACAGCCGCGTGCATGGCACGCGGCTGTTGTTTACTTCAGGATTTCCCGAATTTTGTTTTCCAACAACGCTAAGTTCTTTTTATTTTCTTCCGGAGTTTGCGCAACGGTCAGATAGACTTTGATCTGCGGCTCCGTGCCCGACGGGCGGATGATCACCTGCGCTCCGTCTTCCAGATCATATTGCAAGACATCGGATCTGGGAAGGTCATATTTTTCCTGCGTAAGGTAATCGATCGCGTTTTCCACCTTTTTCCCTGCAAATTCTTCGGGCGGATCTTCGCGCAGCTTTTTTAAAAGCTGCTGTATCTTCTGCGCGCCTTCGGCACCCGAAAACTCAAAAGTAAGAAGTTTGTGAGAGTAGGTTCCGAACTCTTCGTACAGCTCTTTCATTCTCTGAGAAAGCGTCTTCCCCTGTTTTTTGTAATAAGATGCCATTTCTGCGATCAGCATTGCCGCAACAACGGCATCTTTGTCCCGAACATAACTTCCGCAAAGATACCCGTAACTCTCTTCAAATCCGAAAATAAAATCCCCTTCACGGGAATTTTTCTCCAATTTCCCGATCTGTTCGCCGATGTACTTAAAACCGGTCAGAACATTGATAAGGGTTACCCGATATTTTTTTGCAATTTTTTCCGCAAGTTTTGTCGTAACGATCGTCTTGATCACGACCGCATTTTCAGGTAACGTACCCGCTTTTTTGCGTAAAAATAACAGAAAATCTATCAGCAGAACGCCCACTTCGTTCCCGCTCATCAGTTCATACCCGTTCTCCGTCTTTACGGCAATGCCGACCCTGTCCGCATCGGGATCCGTCGCCAGCAAAAGATCGGAATTTGCCGCTTTGCAATATTCCATGCCCAATTTCATGGCCGCAGGTTTTTCGGGATTCGGATACGGGCACGTCGGAAAATTTCCGTCAGGCAGTCCCTGTTCTTTTACGATATTGACATCGTCTATGCCCACACGTCTGAGCATTTTCGGAACAATGCGGTATCCTGTACCGTTGAGCGGCGTATACGTGATCCGCAACCCTTCCGCTTTGCCCAGGCTCTGTCTTTCCACCGCCTGCAAATACGCTTCTTCCGCATCATCTCCGATATATTCTATCCTGCCTTCCGATACATAGTCCTCAAATTCTTTTGCTTTTACCGAAAAACAATCTACTTTTGCAATATATCCCGTTATTTCTGCCGCTGCCCTGTCGGTGATCTGGCATCCGTCGCTGCCGTACACCTTATATCCGTTATATTTTGCGGGATTATGGCTCGCCGTGATCATGATCCCGACATTCGCTTTCAGATATCGCGTCGCAAACGAAAGAAAAGGCGTAGGCATCAGTTCCCTGACGATGAAAACTTTGATTTTGTTTTCCGCAAACACGCAGGCGGTACGGCGGGCAAAAACTTTTGAATTGATTCGGCTGTCATAGCTGATCACCGCAGTTTTGCCGCCCGTGCTTTTCACATAATCCGCCACGCCCTGCGTAGCTTTTCCGATGGTGTAAATATTCAGGCAATTTGTTCCGACGCCGATCTCACCGCGCAAACCGCCTGTGCCGAACTGCAATTCTTTATAGAATTTGTTTTCGATCGCCTTTTCATCGCCCGCTATTTTTTTCAGCTCCTCTTGCAAGGTATCGTCTTCCGTTTTATCCTGCCAAATTTTATATGTACGCAAAATTTCTTCCTTCATACGGTCCCTCCGATGTTTATAGGAGGAAAGCGGAAGCATCGCTTCCGCTTTCCTCTTTGCGTTTATGCGTTTACGGTGAGCTGAATATCATCCACATAATATACGACAGCCGATTCGCTGCCGACGATAAGCAGGATCTGCTCATCCGCTTCCGTAACCGTATAGGTTACCGTAAGCTGTACCCATTCGCCGTAGGTGCCACCCAAAAACTTATGAACTTTATAGCCGTCTTCCGTTTCGATCTTGATCATTGCATCCTTTTCCGCATTGTCTGCACTGATTTCATAGATCCAGGCGGTATAGGTAAGCACGTCGCCGACCTGCACGTCTTCTCCGACGGTAAGAGCAAATTTAAAGCCGTCATACGCCGCCGCTTCCACTTTCAGAGACTGCTTTCCGCCGTGGAATATCTGGGTATCGAAGGTATATTTCGACGCGACGGCCCAGCTGTCGAATTTTGTCTCGCTGCCTTCAAATCCCGGATCGAATGCGGAAAGATCGACTTCCCCGAACTCGCCCGGCTGTGTCGTTTGCGCAGGTTCCGTGCGAATAACGCGCACATCGTCGAAATAAGCAGTGGAATCGGTAAAGTTTTTGATAACGATCTGACCGTAATCAGCCGCATTTGAGATCGCCGTCGACGCAGGCGTTTCCACATAGATCCAACGGCCCGCATCTGCCGCCGTAAGATCGTATTGCACCGTTGCCGCAAGAATATCATTCTCTTTTTCACGGAATTCGATCAGAATATACCCTGAAAGTTCTGCTTTCTCTTCGACAAACACCCATACGCCCGCTTTGATCGTTTCACCTTTGCTCGGAGCATCCGCACCGCCGGCAAAATCAAAGCCCAGCCAGCCGCCCTTGCCGTTCGCCCCGGCTTTCAGTGAAAATCTGCCGCTGTGCGACATTTCACTCGTTACTTCCGCACCGTCCGTTCCCCAGTTCTGCGCATTCTGCTCAAAACCGATATCCCAATATTTCATCGTAAGCTGATCGGCATCGGCAACTTCAAAATAAATTTTATAATCCTGCGTTTGGCCGCCGCCCGACACTGTCAATGTTACATATCCGGGAAGGGCGTTTGGCATTTTGACCTGAACCGTCGAATCTGCTTCCGCTTTTTCATATGTGATCGCAGGAATGTCCGCCGTGCCGCTTGCAAGCTGGACATAATATTCGCTGCGCAGCGACGAAAATTCTTCGATGGGTTTTCCGTCTACCGAGATGGACGTCAAAGCCGTGGGCTGTTTCTGCACAAAGGTAAGCGTGATCGTGCGCACCGTACCGTCTTGCGCGGTCAGAGTAACCGTCGCCGTATTTTCGCCGTACACAATTTCAGTTTCGGTCGTGGAATTTACGGGCACCGCCGTAACTTCCGCCGCCGATATGTCGTCGACCGCCACCGTATAATTGTCGGTCGTATCGCTGTATCCGCCGACCGCCGCGCCGTCCACTTTCAGCTCTGCAAGGCGGGTATCATTGCTTTCCACCTCAAAGATACGTATGCTGTCCAGATAAATTTCACCCTTGCCGTACAATTCGATGCAAGCATTGAAAGAAACAGCGTTGTCGGGCACACAAACCGTGGCACTGGAGAAGCGTACCCACTCGTTTCCCTTTCCGAGTCCGACCGCGTCCACTGCGCCCAAAGTCGGCTTTTCTCCGGCACTGATAACGTTCTGAAAGTTGGCGCGCGGCTTGACCGCTCCGCCGTCTTCCGCCGTCGAAAGCGCATACCCTTCGATCACATAATATTTGCCCGGCTGCATTTCGGCATATCCGTCCCCGATCGTTACCTGATGGAAAAGAATGGTATAATCATCGACCGCCGTAACTTTCAGCGAATACTTCCCGTCCCGCTGTACATCCGGTGTCTTTTCATAATTGTCGGGATTGTCCGGATAGATTCCCCACAGCAAATCGCCGCTGCGGTCAAACGTGCCGTTGAGCGGCGCTCCGCCCTGCAAAATTTCCACGTCTTTGCTCGAGGATACGGCAGGATTTGCGTTCGACGTCGCCGTAACGGTGATCTCCCCTTCTTCAAGCAAGGTCAGATTGCCGGACTGATCGATTTGAGCACTGTCCCCCCGGACGCTCCACGTTACCGTCTTATCGCTGACTGTCCCTTCCGTCGTAACATTCGCGCGCAGAGAAACCGTTTCCCCCGAAAACAAAATATCGTCGCAGTTAAAAGTTACTCCGGTAACCTCGCCCTGTTCCTCGGGCGGGGTCTCTTCTTTTTTCCCTCCGCAAGCGGCAAACAATACAAAACAGCCCGCCATGAACACCGCGCAGAGACCAACAAGCCATCTTTTCATTTTCCTTCTCCTTTTTATTTTTTCTGCTTTTTACAAAAATAGTTTTCCGTTATCTTTCGCAATGTTTCTTCCGTTGCCGTCATTCTTTCCCCTTTCCACATTGCACTGTATTGCGCCGTTTTCAGCAAATATTCGTAACCGAAACTCTCGGAAGGTTCTATGTGGCTGCCTTCGTTCCAATCGTTCCATGTTACGATTTGCACATACCGGCTCTCGCTTTTTAAAACGCGCTCCCAGCAAACATCGTAACGTTTTCCGTCATACCGCGGTGCGATCCGCTGCCCGTCGCCCCAGCCCCAGACACACGTATCGTCAAATCCCGGCACGACGCTGCGTATGATTTCCTTCCCCCCGATCTGTGCGACGCGCGATTCATACGCATCCATCGCCCGACGATGATAGTCTAAGTCGTTTCGGTTATTTTTATCAAATCCGCCTACCCAGAAAAACCAGCCGTCGGCAACCTCTCTCAGGTCGTCGTCATAGCAGTTTTCAAAATAAAACCGCATATTCTTCGCGGCAGGATCTGAACGTATCTGATCCCACTCCGCTTTTCCGAACATATGCCCCGGCATTTTACGGAATACGAGCACGGGATATTCCCCGTCGCTGCATTCATACAATCCGGAATCGATCACGTTTTCCCGCAGCCATGCAAGCTCTGCCACCGCCGCCTGTACCCCTTCGTCCGCAGTTTGGAAAGTACCGAGCGGATAATAACCTGCCCACTCTTCAAAACACACGATCAGTTTTAAGGGAAACTCGCGCATAACGCGTAAAAGCACTAAAAATTTCTCGTGCCGATGCGGATTGATGCGACGGCCGTCCCAATCGACGATTACGCCGTCGATTCCGATCTGCTGCATTAACGACAGCTGCCAGCGGATCGCATCTTCATCCGCAGAGTCGTAAGGACCGATCAGCGGATACCCGAACGCCGCAATATCCCGCTTTCCGTCCGCGCGAAATTTTTCCGGATCGTGAATGTTTTGTTTATATTCACTGTTCCACATCTCCCAGCACCCTGAAATTTCAGGGACGGAAAACCACGTACACAAATGTGCAAACAATCTTTTTTTCATTACAGTTTTTCCATAAATTCAAGGAGTTCGTCCACGCGTACCGTTGCAAGCGATATGCTTGTATCGCAGCAACCGTAATATATGTAAAGCATTCCGTCCTTTTCCACACACGCGGTCGGGAAAATGACGTTGGGGATCACGAGTCCGAATTTTTCATAATACTCCGTCGGTTCGAGAATGGGCGTACGGGTGCGGGCGATCACGTGTGTTGGATCATTGCGATCCAGCAGCATCGCGCCGACGCGGTATGTGTCCCTTTCATCGACGCCGTGATACAGAAGGATCCAGCCTTTTTCCGTGAGTACGGGCGGTGCACCCGCGCCGATCTTGCCGCCTTCCCAATCGTACATCGGTTCCGCGAGCAATTTCGGTTCATCCCATGTTATACAATCATCCCCCGTGCTGTAGTAGATGCTCGGTTTGTCGTTCATCTGTTTCGGGCGGCGCAACAGCCAGAATTTCCCGCCGATTTTTTCGGGGAAAAGTACGTTATCCCGCTCATCGACCGCCGCGGAATTGACTTTGGAGATCACGTTAAAGCTTCGCAGGTCCGTGCTGACCGCCACAGCACTGAGAGTATTGTTGATCCCTTTGTCCAGCTCTCCCACCAGCGGAGAATAATCGGGTACCCCGAGCCCCGTCGGACAGCAATTATAGGTATACGGCCGATATGCAAAAGTAAGATAATACAGATCACCGATCTTGACAAGCCGCGGATCCTCTACCGTACCCTGTTCAAATCCCAATTCTTTTGCCGTTAAAACGGGCTTATCACTGACGAGACGAAAATGTTCACCGTCATCGCTTTCCAGCAATCCGAACGAGCAGACAAAGGGGCGAAGACCGCCCGCTGCCCGTTCGAGCATGTAAAATTTCCCTTCATCCAGGATCACCGCGGGGTTGAACGTAACCGCCGCACGCCATTCCTGTCCGCCCGCCGTAACGATCGGGTTGCCTGCACATTTCTTAATCGTCATATCTGCATCTCCTACTGTCAGCCGTTGTAATGGTAATTCAGGTCATTATAATTGTGAAGGCGATTTTCTAAATAGCTGTCCGTGATTTCTTCCAGCGAAACAGTATTTTCGATACCTTTGAACGCCGCTATGTTTTCCTGCGTAATATTGGCAAGCGTATGCCCGTCCTGAACGGTAGGTTCAATGATCGTCCCTTCCGTCCAGTCGTTAAACGTCGCAACCAATATCCAGTCAAGAGAATCTCCGTACGAACGCAAAGCCGCCCAGCTCTGGGTATAGAATTCTTCGCCCGTAATGTTGATTTTGCGGATCACTCCCCGTGCGGGATCCCAGCTCATGACGGGAGTATCGTCAAATCCGGAATACGCCAGCCCCACCGCCAGGCGGTTTCCGACGTCTGCATCCGCCCACTCGATCACACGCGAATTGATTTGTTTGCAATATTCCAGCGCTTCCGCCGCCGTACAATCGGCAAGTTCACCGTTATACAGCGTCCATTGGAACATGGACATAACATTGGAATAATCTCCGCTGCCGACACCGTCGCCCATCAGAGGGATTTCGTATCCCGTTTCCTGTTTGACGAAATTCCTGATCGTCCCCCATTCCGCGTTGGAAACAAGGTTCAGCCCGAATACTTCGATCATCGGGGCGCCGTTGTATCGCAAAAGCGCAACATGCTTATCGTATTTTTCTATGAATTCTGCAAGGTCTTCCCCGATTGCGGCAATGCCCTGCGCCCGATCGGGATGAACGATCCAACCGTTGAAATGGATCTTGGGTTCGTAAAGGATGCTTACTTTCATGTCCTTTTGCGCACAGATATCGAACAGTTTGTCCAAAACTTCCAGCTGATAGCGCGCACTTGCAAGGTTTGCATAATAATTGACCTGGATCACGTCAAATCCCATCGCTTTGATCAGATCGACATGATAGGTGAGCACTTCCTCATCCACGCTGTCGTATACACCGATCAGCGGATCGTATACGGACGCAATGTCGCGCTTGCCGTCCACAATATTGGCAGGATCGTAAAGTCTGCCGCCGTTCGCCGCGCCTGCGCTCGAATCATATTTCCAGTTGCCCCACTCCGTTCCGTTGTTGCGGAACCACGGCTGATATGCCATAAAAGCCATTTTGACAGGGTTTCCGTTGATGCGCTGACTGTCTCCCACCTGCACAGAATCGCACAGAATATCTTCATTCGTCTGATTGAGAAGACAAACACGCAGCTGTTCCGTTATGCCCAGTCCCGCTTCGCCCGGTTCGGGTGTTTTCAGATAAACCCATCTTCCTTTGACTTCCGTAACCGCTTCGGCTATATCTTCATAGACTGCCTCGCCGTTCCGGCTCTTTAAGACCAGCTTCACGCTTCCCGACGAAGTTTCAGGGATCTTGACCCAAATGCCTGCCGCAGCCGTTTCGCCTTTTAAGTTCGCACCGGCAGACGAAAGCGTGTACTGCGCCTCTTTGCCGGCCGGGATCACGGCCGACGATTTACCGTTGTACGCGTCCGCATTCGTAGTATCCGCATATACGCCCGAGACCTTGAACAGCGCGTTGCCTTCTTCGAAACTGTTGTCTTCGATGGCAACATAACTGCCACGGTCGGCATAATCATCCTCTTGCTGCGTCCCGTCTGCGTTTCCGCCGCCGCGCGTACCTATTTTCACATTATCGATGTATACTTCCGCACCTTCCGAAACATCCATTTTAAAGCTCAAAAGGATCAGCACGCTGTCGCTGCGAATGACGCTCGTTTCCGCAACGGCGCTCACTTTTACCGTATTCCACTGCCCGTATACGAGATCCGTTCCTTCATACTGCGCAATGATCGATTTGCTTTTTTTGGAATTTTCCTGCTCGACCATCATCTTTATGCCCATGTAATCGGGCTGCTCCGCGCCGCCGATATAAATATCCGCACTCGCCTCTACGATATCTCCGCGCTTGGGCATGACCCCTCCCGCAGATTCCGCCAGCTCTTTCTGATCGGCAATTTGCGTTTCAAATTTTGCGGCGTAATCCTCGCCTTCCAACGGCAGCACCTGGTACAGCGATATGTATCCGCCCAGGACAGGCAGGATCTTCACGCTGTAGTTGCCTTCCGTTTTTTGCTCATCGCTCTGCGTGAAATCATCCGCCAACAGCCCGTTTTCCAACGTGTAATCCCAGCCGCGATCCATTTCCGTCCCGACGGGTGATTCTTCATACACCTCTTCAAAGCCCGCATTCAGCAAAGGATACGCCTTATATTCGCCCTGCTGCACATCGCCTTCGTCCTCGCCCTTCTGCGTACAGGCGACAAGCGGCAAAGAGCCGAATACCAACACCGCACAAAGTATCAAAGAAAGTAATTTTTTCATCGTACACCTCAGCCGTTCAGTTCCGCCTGAATTGCGGCGTTCATCTCGTCGGCTATATCCTCCGCCCGTTTCAATTCGCCGCTCGCTTTGTTGTAGATCTGATAAAGATAATCATCAAAAACCGCAAGCGCCGTCTGTTCGTTTTTAAAATGCTGCTCGATAAATGTGTTTTCCAACGCTTCGAAATAAATATCGATGGACGGCGGTGCATACTGCGAATTTGTATACACGTCCGAACGTGCAATGGATTCGATGCTCGGCATTGCAATGGAATATTCCGCCTGCAAGGTCTGCGCCGTATCGCTGTAACATAAAAATTTGATCAGTTCGTATGCCATATCCTTCTGGGTGCTTTTACTGTTGATACACAGCGGAAGTCCGGAAAGCCGCATCGTACCTTCCCCGTTCGGTCCCGAAGGAAAAGGACGAATGTCATAGTTGATGCCGACTTTCTTCAACTGCAAAAAGTCCCAGCTCCCTACGACCGCAAATGCCGCTTTCTTACCCAAAAAGGCATTGCCCAGACCTTGCGACGCCTCTGCGCTCGGCATGATCTTTGTATCCGGATCATTGGCAAGATCGGAATAAAACTGCAGCGCCTCGATCGTCTTGGGATCATTGAACGTTGCCGTCTTTCCGCCGTCCGCAAACAGCGTGCCGCCGTTGCTGTAGACAAGTCCCTTCCAGTCCAGCCAGCCGAGTCCGTACTGGGAATAACTGTCCCCGTCCGCAACCATAAACTGCTTGCCCAACGAAACCATGTCTTCCCACGTCCAATCATTCTCCGGAAGAGGCGTATCGCCCATGATATCCAGATTGAACGCCACTACCTGCACTCCGATATCCCGCGGAAGCGCGTACAGCTGATCGTTGTAAGAACAAAATTCCAACGCGTTGTGTACATACTTGCTTGTATCCAGTTCCGCGTCTGCTTCCACATACGAATCGATCGGTACGATGATCCCCTCGTCCGCAAAAACAGGCAGATACTCCTCCCGCATCCAGATCACGTCGGGAAGCGTGTTGCCGTTGTACATACGCGGCACTTCTTCCCCGTAACTGTCATACTGCAGCTGCACCGTTTTAATTTTGTAATCGGGATATGCCGCTTCGAACGCATCAAAAATTTTCTGATTGTTTGTGCGTTCGTTGGTATTGTTAATCCAGTACCCGATACTGATCTCCGTACGGTCGTCTTTCGCGCACCCTACAGCGCCGAGAACCGTCAAAAAGAGCAGCGCCGCCGCCAAAACCGATACGATTTTTTTCATAAGATTTTCCTTTCCTCCTTTATCCTTTCACGCCGCCTAACGTGATTCCCTGAATAAAATATTTCTGGCAAAACGCAAAACACAGCACAACAGGCAGAATCGTTACCAACGATGCGGCCATCATGTCTCCCCAAAGAGTTTCCTGCGGCATCTGAAACAAGGTAAGCGCCTGCGCCACCGTATACAGATCGGAATCTTTAATATAAATCAACGGCCCCATATAATCGTTCCAGAATCCCTGAAACGTAAAAATTGCTACCGCCGCAACGGCAGGTTTTAAGACGGGCAGAATGATCGATACAAATATCCGCGCCGTATTGGCCCCGTCTACGCGCGCAGCCTCTTCGAAGTCCCGGGGAATGCTCATAATAAATTGCCGCACCAGGAATATATAGAACGCACTCCCCCCGAAAAACGCTCCGATCAGAAGAGGAACATACGTGTCCACTAAACGCAGTTGCGCCCAGATCCAATAACTGCTGATCATCGTTACCTGCGTCGGAAGCATCATGGTCGACAAAACTATGATGAATAAATATTTGTTCTCTTTACAGGAAAACCGCGCAAATCCGTATGCCACCATCGTACAGGTGATCACGGTTGCGATCACGCCGATCACAACCAAAAAGACTGAGTTGAAAAAATATCTGAAATACGGTATTACTTCAAATAAAGCTTCGTGATAATTTCCGAAATACCACGGAGAAGGAAGCCACGTCGGCGGATAAGCATTGTTCTGCGCATAATCCTTAAACGACGTAAATATCATCCACAACAGCGGCACGATAAACAATACGCTGAAAATGATCAGAACCGCATACGTCAAAACCTTTCCGATTATATTGTTTGTCTTTTTCATCTTTTCATTCCGCCTCATAATACACAGTTTTCCCCACATATTTTACAAGAAAGACCGTAATCAGAAGAGCTATCACAAAAAGTACCCAAGCCAGTGCCGATGCATACCCCATATTGTAACTGACAAAAGCTTCCTGATAAATATAATAGACAATAAAATAGGTCGCATGCTGCGGTCCGCCGTCTGTCATCAGAGCCGCCTGATTGAATACCTGCAACGCCCCCACGATCCCCATCACAAGCTGAAAAAATATCGAAGGGCTGATCATCGGCAGCGTTATCCTGAAATATTTGGTTACACTGCCCGCACCGTCTATATCCGCCGCTTCCAAAAGATCTTTGGGAACCCCCTGCAAAGCCGCAAGAAAAATCACTACATTTCCCCCGACCTGCCACAAACTCATGATTACCAGCGACAGCATGACCGTATTTTTGCCCATCAGCCAATACGATTTCGGGAGCCCGAGCTTATCCAAAAGCATGTTAAAAAATCCTACCTCGGGATTATAAAGCCATAACCATAACAGACAGTTTGCAACCGCCGGCAAAATGACGGGAATATAAATAACGGTTCGGAAAAACGGGATAAAGCGGATGGATTTATTCAGCAGATTGGACAAAAACAACGCCAGAATGATCCCGATCGGTAAAAAAGCCGCCCATAAAAAAGTTACCCCCAACGACGGCCAGAACAGATTGTCATGAAACAGGATGTCCGCATAATTTCCAAAGCCTATAAATATACCTGAACCCGATATCCCGTTCCACTCACAAAAAGACATATAAAGGGAATAAACCATCGGACCCAGTGTCAGCAAGACAAACCCGATCAGCCAAGGAGAAATAAATATATAGAATTTTTTTCTGTTGTCCCTCTGCATCGAGAGCATTTTCTTCATACTTTTACCTCCGCTATGCTGCCCCTTTGGATAATGGTTCCCCGTACGACAGCACACGAAACTTCGCTCGTAAACCCTCGCGCCAACGCTACCATACGTTTTACCGCGGTCTGCGTTATCGTCTCCACATCCACCGCTACCGTCGACAAAGGCGGTTCGCATACCTTGGAAAACACATCGTTATCAAACCCGGCGACACTGATATCCTGCGGTACTTTCAAGCCCCTTTTCTTGATCTGCCGCACCGTTTCAAAGGCCGCTCTGTCAGAATTGCACACAAATGCCGTCGGAAGCTGTTCGGGAAGATGAATGCTCGTATAGATCCCGTCTTCGGTACGATCTCCGATGACCCATTCGCTGTTGATCTTACAATCATACTCCAGCATCGCCTTATAAAAACCCAGATACCTGTCGCGTATACTCGTCGTGGCATTGATCTTTCCGATAAAACCGATCTTTCTGTGCCCGCGCTCCAGCAATAATTTGGTGATATCATACGAGGCGTTTACATTGTCCGTTATGACCGCTCCCACCTGAAGATTCTTATGGTAAAAATCCACCTGCAATAGCGGAACTCCCCAATGCAATGCAGAAGTAACATATTCTGCCGTCGTCTCACCCAAAAAAACTACGCCCACTATATTGTTGCACTTGGAAAATACACCGGGCTTTATCAGCTTCCGTTCCTCTTCCTTTTCCAGTACATACAATTGCGTCAGGTACCCGTATTCCCAGAAATGTCCGCTCAGCTTTTCGTAAAATCCCAGATAAAATGCTTGGGTCATGTTGATGTCCGAAAGCGCATTTTTTGCAACAATCACCAGCATTGTAGATACCGTAAGCTTGATTTTATTGCGCATCACCGCCGTCTCATAACCCATCTCCAACGCGGTCGCTTTTACCTTTTCTTTTAATTCAGCCCCGATTCCGTCCTTTCCGTTCAACGCCTTCGAAACAGCAACAATGCTTACCCCCAAACGTTCTGCAATATCTTTCAACTTTACTTTTTCCGGCTTGGCCAAAGCTTTTTTTTCTTCCAAACAGGCGCACCCCCCTCTTGGTTAGTTAAATATTTAATTAAATTTCTAAATAATTTAAACAAATTATACTCACTTTTAAGCGTTTGTCAATATGGTTTTCAAAAATTAAATTTTTAATTTACAAATAACGCAAGGAGCAGGAAACGAAGATCCGTTCCGATACAGCAACTGTAAAAGAAAGCTTCGCAAACCTTTGCGGAAGCATGTTTTTAGGAAGATATAGCCGAAACTGATTGCCATATTACCGGGTACGCCAAAGCCCCGATGGCTAAAGTCATCGGGGCTTTTTATTAAAACATCTTCAGACGGCAATTCCTTTCTTTCGCAAGAAACCGTTTGCCGTAACGAAAAAATTCAAAATGCATTCTAAATATATTCAGCCGCTTTCTCTAATACGAGACAAATAGGTTCAGATTACGAGATTTTTCAATTTACTCTTGTAAGTGAGCAGTTATATACATTTTAATCTAAATTAAATATTAAAAATTCCCATTGCTTTTAACACAAACAAAAGAAAAGCACCTATTACTGTCCAAACAAAAAGGGACGGGCAGTAATAGGTGCTTCAAATCAATATCATGAAATAATTGTCCCTACACCCCCATCAGCGCCAGGCGTTCCGTGCTCACCTTTATGTCCAGCCCATCCGCCATTTCCACCAATACCACCATCACCACCGGCGCCGCCAGCTCCTCCTGTCCCCGCTTTGCCCGATATAATATTCCAACTGTATGAACCTGGTAAATTCGTAATTACTAACGGATAAACATCACCGCCATAACCGCCGCGACCACCATTGCCGCCTTTACCACCAGTAGAAAACCAAGTGCCATTGTTTTCCCTATTACCACCGCACCGCCATTACCACCATCGCCGCCTCGTTCTCCTGTAAAATATGTATATGATACCGTTGTATAAACATATTTTACACCTACTCCCGAACCATCGGCGCCCTTTCCTCCCTGTAGAAATAGTGAGTCGCCATGTAAATATACATCATTAGCCTTAATAGCCGCACCGCCAGCACTTGTATCATGATCATTGTTAGTCCTATTAGAAAAATCTCTAACATTCTCTCCTTTATTTGGAATATTTGAAGGCATGGTACCATTTCCCCCTGTCAACTGACTATCTCCATAACTCCAAATACTAATCGTTCTTCCTTGAGCTAATATGACATCCCCTTGCAATACTTGTGAATTAAAATCAACTAAATAAATCAAAAGAGGTGAGGTTCCATTTTCAATATTCAATTTAATTTTATAAATGCTACCGGCACTTCCCTGTAATACAAATAACTTCACGTCCTTGCTAATCTTATAATTAATATCTTTTGTTACTGCATTATGCGTTAAATATACTTTTTCAGACGTAAATTTAGTATTTGAGCTGGGCATATTTTGCGTTTCTGTTTTATAATTATCTATTACATTATACGTAAATACTTTATCACCATTTTTACACTCAAGCGCCACAACAAGTTCTATATTAGAATATCGTTTTACTTCTGTAAAATCTTTTTTAAATATTATTGTTCCGTCTTCTTGTTGTTGTGCTTTTTCTTCTATTCCTTCAGCTATAACTTTACCTTCATTTCTAAATTGATATATGATTTTTACATAATCATTATTTAATATACCGTTTTTTCTAATTTTATCTCATGAAAAATTTTTGCGTTTCCCTCTATATTCTCTATTTTCTCTCCTATGGTTAAATCATATGGAGCTATTACAGTATAACTTGCTGTGATCTTGTTTCCTTTATAATCTCCGATAATCTCAATCGCTTCTCCGATTTCTGTATCCAAAGGTATAATAAATACATTACCTGTTTGTTCTACCGTTTGACCATTATATTCTAATGTAAAAACAATTTCTTCGCTCTGTAAAAATTTTCGGCGCGCGTGGTTCTCGTCCGCTCCACCACGCAAAAGGCACCTCGAAAGGGTGCCTTTTGCGTAGTGGACAAAAACCATACAAATTCGAACCCAACTTTTCAATTTTCGGAAAATTGGTTTTCTATCGTTGTTTCTATCCCTAAAAAATAGAATAATTAAAGATTTTACTACTCTACCTTCTTTTTATTTTTATCATTTAATAATGCTTTTTATTAAGAGGCGATAACACCAATGAAGGCATATTAGATTGAGCAGATATAATAGTAATTTCAGAGCGTAAAAAGGGAAACATGATAACTACAGTATTTTTATCCAAGATATTTTTTGCTGCAGTTAAAGGATGTTCAGAATAATTCATCAATTCAAATTCCCCTATGATGAAAGGACAAATTAAGTTTGAAAATGGATTGTTTTTTGAGATAGTACCCCCCCCCGCACACAAGAAAGCAACAAAATCCCGCTCCGCGCCTGTCAAAAAGGAGAACCTCTTCGAATAGGCGCCCGCATCGAAGTAAAGGCATAACACTTCTCCTTTAAGAATAAGCCAGACTGTCGTAAGTAATTTCTTTCACGCTTTTATATCCGCTTACTTTTTATAATTAAAATTAACTAACTGCCCAGTCGCAAACAATTTGCGACTGGGCGGTTAGCGGTCTGTAAAAATATCCGAAAAAAAATTTGTCCATAGGATATTTTTAAACTGTCAATTTTTCCTACATAAATAAACCTTCGCAGGAGAAAAATCAGCTAATCTGTATTCGGAAACAGAAATGTCTTCGGGCGCATCTGCATAACAGAATGCATCAAAATACCCACGCTTACCCGAGAACGCATCCGGAGACACGAGGATCGGATCTCCTTTATAGTGATGAAAGGGTCCAAACACATTGCGCAAACTGTTGTAATAGACAACCCGCAAAGTATTTTCTCCCTCATGAACGAGACTGCCCAGGCAAAGTTCGCATGAATCACCGCTTACGGCGCCCCTACAGATGCCGTTGACATATACTTCCGCAACAGTTGCCTTCATCCCTTTGAACAGGAGGGAATACTCGCCGTTCTCGCATACGAAACGAAATTCCTGTGCCACTGCCCCTGCATAAAACGGCATTCGTTCCGTAAAATTGTCCGCGCTTTGTCCGCACTCTTTGCCTATGCAAAAATCTCCGATGATTGCAATACCGCAAGGTCCGCCCGCCCTTTCCGCAGGCTTTGCCTTCACGTCGAATTTTCCTGCTATGATAATGTTTTCGATCGCAACGGAATAATCGAACTTGTTGCGCATAGTCTCAAACTGCCCATCCTCGAGCAATTCCGAACCTTCCGTTTCATAATGAACGTCGACAAAATTTTTTCCGACACGCAAGCTTTTGGAAGCGTTCAGCCGGACGATGTCTTCATCGTAAAAAATTCCCGCCTCCTCCGTAAGGGCAGTACCGTTAAGGCTTATGTTCGCGATATTCTGCCTTTCACAACACACATATGCCTCGTCTGGAACGTCTTCGACCTCAAATTCATATCGCAATGTAAACAATTTATGCAAGCGCAAAACTTCGTCCCGAAGCTGCTCCACGCGATGCGTAACTGCATATCCTTCATAATCGCAGCGCACCGTGTCAATCACAAGTGCATTCAAATCCAGCCGCTCGGCGTACAGCGGTTTCACCCTCTTCATCGATAAGACATCGCGTGCTGTTCCGTCGGCACGAGCCCGCTCCTTTATCGTATAAACAGCATACCCTAGCCGAGGCAGCTTATCACGGCAATATGTATACTCGCCGCACTGCTTTCCCGACAGACTTTGCGGCTTTGCACCCGCCGTATATTGCACTGTTACATCCCTATTACCCTTACATTCTAGCAACACTTCTTTTTCAGCAGAAAGATCTGCATTGAACGCGAGTACAATGTATCCGCCGGAAACTTTTCGCACATTCGTATAAACACCGCCAGCAACATCTTCCCCGTCCGGGCGCAAGATCCGCACGGGATTTTGATACCCTGCGGCCGTAAAAGCCCTGCCAAACTTTTCTTTGCAATCAAAGACATACCGGAACTCTCTGTAGTGCGCAGCGGGAATTTCGCTCCTCACCCCGTTTAAAAACTTGGGCGCCTCTCCCGTATAGAACACCGTTCCGCCCGCGGCGGCGAACCTGTGCAGCAGCGAAAGCGTCGATTCGTCGATCCCGCTCATGCGCGGCAGCACGACAGCGCGGAAATTTTTTCCCAAAAGGGAAATCTGTCCTTCGCGAACAGATGCCTCCGTCAAAAACCGTTCGTCCGCTATTTCGAACCGAATCTGCAAAGTGAGCAGATTTTCAATGGTTCGGCGAAACCCGTCGGATATTTCATTCTGTTCGTCCGTGCCGAGGCGATGCAGATACGCGCTCCGTAAAGGCGATACGACCAAGACATCCGAAACGCTTTCGCCGGCTGAAACTGCCCTATTTAAAGATTCGATTTCGCCGAAAAGATACTTTGCCTTGCTCCACCATGGCTGTTGGTAAGAAATTGCAGGAGGATAATCTCGCTTGGATATTCCGGAAATCGTATAAGCAGACAAATGCATACAGCAAAAATTGACGCCCAATACCGCCTGATATGCCCAAATATGCGCATACTCGCAAAAAGAAAGAGCATGTCCTGCCCCCCCGAACGATTCAGAAAGTGTAAACGATTTTCCGCAAAGTTCTTTTACAGAAGTAAGTTGTTTCACCGTAACGGGTGATTCATATCGCCGTCCTAAATGGTCTATTCCTGGCATCGACATGATTGGGTAATGTGTCATCACACCGCCTGTCACGCTAGTTTGATAACTCAAATCTTCCTCACAAGGAAAATGCCCCGTCAACAACAATCCGTTTTCCGAACACCATTTTGCAAGCGCACCCGTAAAATTTTGAGTAAAAAGGCGATTGACTAGTGAAAAATAGTCATACCTGAACTTTTCTGCTCCCTCAGTGTCTTCAAACAGCATATACAGCGAAGGAAGAAGCGAATATCCGTATTGCTTTTCAAACGCTTCCGGAAGAGTATCACTATATGGAAATCCTGCATTATCGAGTTGCGGTTCGTCGGTAAATATCCCTTTAATTACCGTTCCGAAATAATTGGAAAATTCCCTTTTATATCGATCGTGCGTCGAACGGATAAATTCTTGCGTAACATCAGGATCAAGAAGATCGACATATCCAGGCTCTATAACTTCGGATATTTCGATCCCACCACATCTGGCAATTACGTTCGAATATTCCGCACTTTTCCTACGCAAACGCTTCATCTGATACTTTACACCGAGTCCGTTTACCTCTCCGCCCCCGAATCCACTCGGCCAACCGTTTTCGTCGTACAACCAAACATCAATTCCACAAATTTCTGCCTCTTCGATTGCAGCACGCACACAAGCAAACCATTGTTCACTGAGGTAACCAATTTTTAAACCGCCCCTCGCATGGATAAAAAAGCCTCCCATACCCGCTTCGGCAAACAATCTTACCTGACGGCGCACGCCCTCGGGCGTTATGGCGCCGTTCCACGACCAAAACGCCGCTGGTTTATAAAAATTTTCAGTTCTCATATTTCTTTGAAAATACCGTACACACGCGGATCAGCAAGGTTTGCAAACGAATAATCCGCATAGCGACTACCCTCCGCGGTACCCACAGCCGCAGTTTTCATTCCCGCACGCTTGCCTGCGATCAAACCCGCCTCCGCATCCTCGAACACTACGCAGGCCTGCGCCGGAATGCCGAGCCGCTCCGCCCCGAGCGCGAACACCTGCGGATCCGGTTTGCTGCGCTCGATATCGTTACCGTCGACGACGGCATCAAACAACTCCGCTATCCCCAGCAATGCGAGGATCGTCTTTGCATTTTTGCTCGAAGAGCAGAGCGCGATGCGCACGCCCGCTTTTTTCAGATAATCGAAAAGCGGCCGCACGCCGTCAAGAAGTTCGGACGGCGTGATCTTCTGTATCAGTTGACAATAGCGCGCGTTTTTCTCCTCTGCCATGCGGATTTTTTCCTCTTCAGAATACTGCTTATCCGCCCGTTCCAGTATAATTTCCAAACTCTGCATCCGACTTACGCCACGTAGCCTTTCGTTGATCTTCTCGTCGAAATAAATGTTTTCGCTGTCCGCCAGTTCCTTCCACGCGAGGTAATGGTAGCGATCCGTACAGACGATGACCCCGTCCAAATCGAAAAGTGCGCCTTTGAACTGCATAGATCCCCCTCTCAATCAATAAGCGCCGACAGAATGTTCATGGCATAGACGCGTGCCATAAAGTCGTTAGGATGATTGACATTATTGCCGGTCATATCGATGTACGCCTTTCCCGAATCGAGCAGGTCCTGATGCATCTGCCCCACATTGACAGCTGCCACGCCCTCGTACAGTTCCGCGACCATTTTAAGAACCGTAAAGAACGACATCTGATCTTTGCTCTGGTTCAACGCCTTCGGATTTGCAAGCATCGTACCTATAAGAATGATATCGCACTGCGGATTGCGTTCGCGAATCGTATCGATGATAGTACGGATATTGTTCGCAAACTGATTTTGATTGATACCTAGCGTCGCATCGTTCATTCCAAACCCGATCAGCGCGATATCCGGTATATAATCGGGCATATCTTCGGACAGAAGTTTCCCGATTCCATACTGCTGTATGAGTTGACCGCCGACCCAGCCGTCACTCTTGACGTCGCTCACCGCCTGCATTGTCGTCCAGCCTCCCATCGATTTATTGGTCAAAACGACATCCGTATCATAAAAAGATGAGAGATTTTTTGCAGTCAGTTCGGGCCAGCTTTCCAGATACGGCGTTATGTTCAGAATACTGCTCGAATTGGAGCCTGTCGAAATACTGTCGCCGAACACGAAAAGCTCGACTTTCTCTTTCGCTTTGAGCTTATCGGCTGTACGCTTTAACACGGTGTCGCCGTAATATGCCGGCACCGCCTTATTCCAAAGTCCCGTCTTATGTTTGTAAGTAACCGAAATCTGCATTTGCACGATTTGATATGATTCAGTGTACGGTAGCTGAAGCCCCTCGTCGGTAGACGGAATCCCGCTATCCTGCGTGGCAAGGCCGGGAAATAAATCTTCTCCGCTGACCTGTCTGTCCGTCACATACGGCATCTTTGTGTCGAATTGCTTTTTGCCCGTGAACGCATTTTCAGAAATCGATCCCACTGCCGTGATCTTGTTCCCCTCTACAATGTAGTCTTCTCCTTCCGTAAAGACAACGATTCCGCTGTTGTCCGCATGAAAATATTGCTTGACCTCCACGACCTCTTCCGACGCAAACAAAAGATTTCCCGTCGGCGCCGAAATCACGTTTCCTTCGTCGTCGGTTTCCGCAATCAGCATGACCGTCTCGTCATACATCGTATCTGTTTCCCAAAAATTTTCGACAAGTTTATCAAATTTCACCGTTTCATCTCCCAATGAATCCTGTTCTTTTTCTCCGCCACTGCAAGCAGAGACGGAAAACATAAGAACTAACGCAAGCGCTGTCGCAAAAAACCGAACAGCTTTCATCTTGTTACCCCCACTGTACAATAATATTCCTTTTCCAATAAAATCTTCCCTTCCGGAACAAGTACGGAAACAGGAGCGCCTTCTATAAGGCGCAAAACAGCTTTGTTCCCGCAAAGCTCCGCTTCCAGCAATCTTCCTCGGTAAATGCATTTAGCCGTTACTTTTTTCCACAACGGCATCCGCACCGGTGCAAAGGCTATTCCTTCTGCCATTGCCTTGATTCCGAACAGCCCGCGCAACACCGCCAAATATCCGCCGGCAAGACATCCGCTGTGAACTCCCTGCCAACCGACGCCATGAATGTCATCTACGTCTATTTTAACGGATTTGAAAAAATTCTGCAAAAAAGACAAAACCTGCCCGTTGTCTGCGCACGCGATCGCGTGCGGCGGATACGACAACGAAGAACTTGCCTCACACATCTGTTGGTAATAGTCGGAATTTGCCGCGTAATCGGTTCCGCTCATATCGATGTTGAGATAGGTATACAGCATGAGAACATCCGGTTGTTTGATAACTTGGCTCTTATGATACAGCCCGCTTTTTTTCATCTGAAACTGCGCCAAAGTGCCGTTTCCCACCTCTTCAAGGCTGCGAGACAAATCAAAATACCCGTCAAACTGCGGCACCATCCCACCGTCCGTTGCCGGAATATAAAGACGATCGCGCAAATTTTCAATTGCCTTTCGTTCTTCCTCGTCCGTCTCTATGCCCAGAGCCAAAACAAGTTTGAGATATTCATCCGCAACGTACCGCACACTGTAATTGGTGTAAGCATCGTTGTCGACATACGGATGATGCTCGTCCGTTCCCGTAACCTTGCAAATTTCGAGGCGCCCGTTCTTCTCTTCCGCCCTTCCGAGCCAAAACAAAAGGCACTGCCGTATGATCTCCATTCCGTCCGTTCGCAAAAATTCTTCATCACCCGTTGCGTAATAATAATGAATAAACGCATAGGGAATGTCGGAATTGATGTGTACCTGCATAAAGGGATGCCTTGCATAGATCCACACGCGCTCATCCCCTTCCACCGAAGAACAAAAAGCAAATTTTGCACCATGTTCGCCAGAGCTAAGCGCATTCTGCTTTGCCGCATCGAGCATCCGACAGCGATACCGCAACATCATTTTCGCCGTTTCGGGCGCAGTAAAGAGAAAGAATGGAAGTTGATAAATTTCGCAATCCCACCAGACAAATTGATTGTACCTTTCACCCGTAAGCCCTTTCGCAGCGGCACTATGTACGCAATCGTGTCTCGATGCGGAAATTGCCGTGTGATAACTCGCAAAACGCAGATATCCGTCCGCCTCCGCGTCCCCTTCGATACGTATGTCCATAGGCGAAAAATATCGTTTATATGCACTAAAATGCGCTCTGTACGCCTCTTCAAAAGACAGACGCGGCTGCAGCGACGGCTCATCGCGCGAGGTGGAAATATATGTCAGCTTTTCAAAAACATACTTGTTTGCCGTAACACAGCAACAGCACACAGCCTTCTCGTCTTTGTCCACAACCGTAAGCTTCCCTTTCGGGAACTTTTGGTAAACGGTATAATCCGCAGAATACTTGTATTTGTTGACCGCGTGAAACCGATACCGTATATCGGATCCGTCAAACTCACAAAAATCATTTTGCGTGATGTGCTGCCCCGCCGTCTTTACAAGCGTATCCACACCCGAAAAAATTTCTATGGGAAGACCGTGATTCAACGGATATATTTCAACACGCTGACAGAAAAGATGATCATCGGCGAAAGAAGCAAAACGCGTAAACACAAAACGCGTACGGTTTCCTTCCCCGTCGTCCCAATCCACACGGCGCACATACACAGCGCGCGAAGAATCAAGCTCTCTCTCCCAACTGCATAATTTACCTTCCCACGGATAAAACGTCTTCTCTCCTATTTTAATGCGGATCAAAGTAAAGTCGGGCATATTGACACAGGAATCCTGCTTTTCAAAGTACTTGAGTTTCTGCTCGTCGAGATAGTACTTGCGCATATATTCGTTGGAGCAGAAAGGTTCGACAACTTCGACAATCTCGTCGATAAACCCGCGCACAAAGGCCCCTTGTACCCGAAGAGATCCGAATTCTTCAAAACTCCCGCGCACGCCCATATAACCGTTTCCCACCGTAAAAAGGGCGGCAAGAAGCGGTTCATCGTTCATACTGTATTCTGTTTCTGTAAAATTACCAGCTTTATTCAGGTGATACATTCCAGTCTTTCTCCAAAAAAGCCTTTTTTATCCGTATATTTACGAACATAAAATTGTGGCGCGCGAAATACGCGCCACAATTTATTTGCCAACCTTACATTTCTGTCAAATTACTCTTTTCTCTTGCGCAGCATCGCGAGTATGCATCCTGCCGCCGCGAGCAACACAGCCCCAATAACCGTGCAGGAAACGGTAACGGATGAGTTGCATCCGCCTTTTTGAGTTTCTTCCGGATCTTTACCGGGATCCTCTGTGCCGCCGGGGTTTTCGTTTCCGCCCGGATTTTCGTTTCCGCCGGGATTTTCGCTTCCGCCGGGATTTTCGCTTCCACCGGGATTTTCTTCCGCAAAACTGACGCCGTCAATGCTCACGATGGTGAAATCGTTGGTATCCTCACGGTAATCTGCAAACGAACCGAGTGAGAAATACAGAGGCGTTTCACCCGAAATGGCAATGCCCGCATTTTCAAACTGCGTGTCGCGCACAACGAGCAAAGCATTGTTTATCGTAATCTGCCATGCAGGATAAGTTTCTTGTCCGACGAAATCAAAGTAATCGCCGTGTTTCACGTTGATGCTAAGCTTTCCACCATTGATCGGCGTTGCAAGCACACTGTGCGCGATGGACTTGTCGCTCATATCGTTAACGTCTACGCTAGACTCCGTCTCAAACAACCAGATCACGATATTGATGCCGCGAGACTTCGATTTATAGGAATCCGGTTCAAGCAAGAAGTTGATCGAAAGATTGTTCGCCCCTTTGGAAACGCCGTCCTCCGTCGTATCCCCGTTATAGTACGCCATATGGGTCAACTCGATGACAATATCCACACCTTCATCCTCAAAGGTGAGAGGTTTGTTGTAATTGAAACGGTTGGGGAATTCGGGATTCATTTCAAAATACAGCCCGTCTTCCGTCTTGCTGATCTCATTGATACCCTCTTCACCGATATAGTACCACTCGTTTGCTTCCAGTTTAGCTTTCAACGCATCGTATGCCGCAAGGATCGTAGCATAATTTTCACTCTCTTCATTCACATAGTCAAGGTCGATCGTCTCAAATTCTTTTACGATCTGCGCATATTCGCTGTATTTCGTGATCTCCGCATCCAAAGCCTCACTCGCCGCGTTTATGGCCGATGTTACAAAATTTTCGCAGGCCGCGGTAAGTTCTTGCCGGGCAGCGGTATAACGCGTATACAGTTCTCCGTCCGTCTCGGAAATGACAACATTTTCATCCAGCGTTTCAAGCTCAGCGATCGCGGCATCGAGATTTTCCTTTACGGTAAGATCTTCGTCCAGCGCCGCCTCCAAAGCAGCGAGATAGCTCTCCTTCACCTGCGCATCGGCACCCTCTTCGGCTTCTGCAACGGACACATCCACGGCCGCCAAACGCGTATCAAAAGCCTGCTTGTCTTCCTCTTTCAGCTCGTCGTACAGCGCTTTTGCTTCCGACGTATTCCAACCGGACCGAACCGCTTTGACGGCGGCAATGTCTGCCCCGATCGTCTCGCTCGCCGTATCCAAAGCAGCGATCTGCGCTTCGATACCGATAAACCAAATTGTTACGTTTGCCTTATCGTTGTCATAGGCGACCGCATTGACCGCCGTTTCCAATTCGGTGAACGACCCCTCCTTCACAAGGCTCCGATAATCGGCAACTTTTGCCAGCGCCGAATCCACTGCCGTCTTTGCAGCCGCAAGTGCGTCTTCCGTTATGTTCGATTCCTTCGCAAATGCGTCTGTCAGCGACTTCGCCGCCATAATCGTCTCGTTCACATCCGCCTTTGCAAATGCTTCGGCGGTATCGTTGCCCGCAATCTTTGCATCGGCAGCCGCGATGTCCGCAAGGTAATCCGCTTTGTCCGCGGAACGAACGTTTTGAGATATATAAGAAACCGCATCCGTTCTCGCCGCAATGGCCGCATCGTAAGCGGATTCATCCGCAACCGCAGCCGCAGCCGTATCGTATGCTGCCGTCTTTTCGGCCGCCGTCGCAAGGACGGTTTCATACGCGCGGGTATTATCATCCGATATTTTGATATCGAACCCGATGCTTTCCGGTGCCTCTCCGCCCTTGAAGCCGACCACCGTCAAATAGATCTCTCCCTCATCGGAAATAAAATCACCGAACAGTGAGACGGGCACATATCCCGTGGCAGTATTGGTACCGGAAGAAAATCCCGTATTGACGTCGGCAAACGCGCCCATCCCCGAACCAATAATTTCAACTTTGTACCACTGGCCGTCTTCTTCCAAAGTAAAGCGCACCGTAAATTCATCGTTTGCGCTGCTGAATACGAGACAGCCGTCTGCCATACCCAAAGGAGCCGATGACGTATCTTTTTGCGTATAAATATTCATTTTGGCTCCGCTCGGATTATGACTGTACTGAAAATACAATCTGCCTTGTCCGAACTGTTTCCACATTGATAAGGTTACGGCAGAAGTCGCCGCATCGCTGACATACCCGTTCCGCGCACCGAACACAATGCCGGAATACATGTCGCTTCCGCTGCTGATGCTGGCAAGGTTTGAGTTCTTGACAGAAATCTCGAACCCGTCGAGCACTACGCCGTAATTATAGCCCGCACGGTCGCCCCAAGTATCCAGCTTGCCGATCCTCGTATAGCCGTCTTCCGCAACAACGGCCGTCGTGCCGCTCGATCCGGAAGTCGTCCAATTCTGATCAGTTTCTCCGACCCCTGCAGCGCTTACAACGGCAAAGCCGATGCAACTCATCGCAAGTACCAAAGACAAAACGATGACTCCAAGTTTCTTTTTCATCTTATCCCTCCATATTATATTTTTTTTACGGATATTCCCGCAATTTAAGCGTACAATTTATAAAAATTCATTGAATGGATCTGTACATCCACATCATAACTTCCCGGCAGTTCGATTCCGATGTTGGTGGAACCGATCATCAGATCGGAGACCTCCGTTCCCTCCATCGCGCCGCGCTTTTCCGCGGCGGCAAGCCCAGCCTCCACAAAGGGAAGAACGTCTACTTTGACCGCGCGCTTTTGCCCGATCAACGCCGTGGGAAGCGTTACTTCATTGCCGACCATACAGGCGGCGCTTTCGAGAGAGAACATATAGATGAACATACCCGTATTGTCCTCTTTTCCGCCGTCGTACGCAGCCAGTCCCGACGGCGTACCGCCGACACTGCGCGTATCAAACATACTGAATCCGAACCACATTGCCTGCCCGAAACCGGGGGACGCCGGATTTTTGTTGGTAAAGGTAATGAACCACTGAAACTGCGCCGCGTGCATATTCGGGTCGACGGATGTCGCAGGCAAACGATTGCAGGAGTTGACGGTATATTCGATTTCAAAAATCAGCTTTCCCGCATCCGAAATATCCGTATCGTTAATCTCCTGTCCGACAAGCAGATTCGGCCAATTGTCAGAAGAACTCTCCCGATCAAGCCAATTTCCCTCCTCATCCTGGCCATATTCCAGACTGCCCTTGATAAAAAGCCGAACATTCCCCGTTTTGCGGGTATCGACCGAAAGGAGTTTTGAGCCGTCGTTATAGGTTATCCTGCCCTCCTCGAAGGAAAACCCCCTCTCTTTTTCAAGACAAGAAAGAAAATCGATCTTGCAACCCCACTGCGCCACGCTCCAGACGGGATCCCCTGTCGCTTTTTTTCCGCCGTAATCGAAATAACCCGCAGGTACTCCGCCCGAGTCATTGGAATGGAATTGTGTTACCGCAAACCCGCGCGAAAAATTCAGGTCCGTAAGCAATTCATACCGTTCGCCGTCGTCTGCTCGCGGCCGCTCAACGAGCGGAGTACACGCGGAAGGCGGCTCTGCCTGCCCTCCGCCCGCGCAGCCCACCAATACTGCCGCGAGAAAAGCCGCACACAGCATTATTGCCGCTTTCATTTCTTAATGACTTTATACATATTCATAGAATGAATCTGCACGTCTATATCATAACTTCCCGGCAGTTCGATTCCGATGTTGGTGGAACCGATCATCAAGTCGGACACCTTAGCTCCTACGAGCGCACCCTGTTTTGCGGCAGACTCGAGCCCTGCCTCTACAAAGGGAAGTATATCGACTTTGACCGTGCGCTTTTGCCCAACGACTGCCGTGGGAAGCGTTACTTCGTTCCCGTCCATATAAGCGGCGTTCGCAAGAGAAAACATATAAATAAACATTCCCGTGTTGTCTTCTTTTCCGCCATCGTATGCTGCCATTCCCGAAGGCGTGCCGCCGACGTTACGTGTATCGAACATACTGAATCCGAACCACATGGATTCTCCGTAACTTTCAGATTCGGGGTTTTTATTGGTAAAGGTGATAAACCATTGGAATTGCGCTGCGTGCATATTCGGATCGACGGGAGTCGTAGGCAAACGATCGCAGGAGTTAACGGTATAGTCTACCTCCATCATTATCTTTTCCGCATCCGAAATATCCGGACAGTTGATCTCCTGCCCGATGATATTATGCGGCCAGTTGTACGTTACGTCGGGGCGATCAATCCAGTTTCCATCCTCGTCCTGCCCATATTCCAGACTGCCCTTGATCGCAACGCGTATCTCTCCCGTCTTTGTTGCATCGAAAGAGAGAACTTTTGAACCATCGTCGTAAGTGATCTTACCGCCGTCGCGGGTAAATCCTCCCTCCTTTTCCAGCGCGGTGAGGAAATCTACCTTGCATCCCCACTGCGCCACGCTCCAGATGTAATCCCCCTCCGCTTTCTTACCGCCGTAATCGAAATACCCTGCCGGAACGCCTCCCGAAGAATTGCTATGGAACTGCGTTACCCAAAATCCGCGCGAAAAATTCAAATCCTGCAAGAGCTCGTAAATCTTTCCGTCATCGACGCGCGGGCGCTCAATCAACATATCGTCTCCTCCTATCATTTCCCAAGATTCCTGTGCCGCGGGCGGATCCTGCGGATTTTCTCCCGAAGGGTCTTCCCCCGAAGGATCTTTGTTTTCAGCAGCCGGTACGCACGCAACCGCACCAAAAACAAAAACCGACGCAAGCAACAAGGTCAATATTTTTTTTAGCCATTTCATTCTTCCACCTCCACTGAAAGAGAATAGATGGTAAGCGAGGCGTCAAACGTCCCGGTAATCTCCCATCCGAGATTCGTATTGTTAATCACAAAATCATTCGGGGCGCTGTACGGAATAAAATGCCTTTCCTTCGCATAGTGCACCGCGTCGCGCATATGCTGCGTAACGTCTATTTTCAGCCGTGTGCGTTGCCCGATTTGCACACCCTCGGAAAGATAATTTTTACCGTCAATAAAGTAGATGAATTTGCCCGTATTTTCCGGTTTTCCGCCATCCTGCGCAGCAAAAGATCCGGGAATATCGCAGCGAACATCATAGATGGGACAGCCGAACCATACATAATCGTCGTACCCTTTTCCGGGTTTTTTGTCCGCCAAAGCAAAGATCCAGGAAAATTGCGCCGTATGTATGTCCGTACGCTCCCCTGCCTTATGCTTGTCAATCACACGATCTATACAAAAATCGATGTCGAGCAAAATCCGTTTGCAGGAAAAAATGTTTGGCTTATACGGAAAATCCTGCTCGATGAGAATGTGCGGCCATCCCTCCCCTTCGCGCCGGGGAACGGTGTATTCGTTCGAGGCATCGAGAGAAAGAGAAACGTACCCGCGTTCGGGATCTACAACCACCTTCTTGGAAGCATCGGAAATCTCGTAAGATGCGTCCTGCCGCACTTCTTCCCTTCCGTTTGCCAGGTTATTTTTGCAGCACCACTGCGCAAGCTGCCACGACGGATATGCCTTCGCCGTATTTTTCAGCGTAAAAATGGCGATCGGCCTGTTCGTAACCAATTTATCGACATGATGGAGCTCAAAACCGTTTTCAAAATTGCGGTCTGCTATGATCTGTTTCATTCTTCACTCCACCACCCAAAGGGAAAGTCCTTTGATCTTCACGCCGACTTTTGCAACATCGGTAACCTCCCACCCGATATTCAGACTGTTCAGCCCCATGTTTTCAAATTCCGACTGTTGCAGCGCGCCCTTCTGTTTTGCATCGTCAAACGCCTCACGGACAAGCGGCTTGATATCGATGTCTATGTTATAGGTCTGCCCGACCTGTATCGGATCTTCCGAATAATAAGCGCCGGAGGGAGCAAAAATATACTTGTCGGTCGCATCTTCCTTTCCGCCGTCATAGAGTCCGTTGCCGGGGAAAACCGCTTCGGTATAACGGTCGTCAAAGAATGTCATGTTGAACCAGAAATAATCGCCCACTTCGCTCGCATAGTCTTTGATGGAAAAAATCCACTGAAATTGACTGGCACCGCCCGTACGGTCGTAGAGCTCCCATTCCGTAACGGTAAATTCTATACGCACGCGCACTTCGGAATAATCGGCAACGCGTACGCCGCCGGCCGCCTGACCGAGAATCATATGTACCCAATCTTCTCCGTCGCGTCGAGGAAGAATGTCCCCGTTTTCATCGATGTACTCCTTGGAAGTATCGGCATTCAGCTCGACGCTCCCATCGTTCGTATTCACTACGATCTCTTTGCTGCCCGAATGGTTGGTCAAGCTGTAAACGCCCTCATCCACTACATTCTCGATCCCCTTGAGATCGTCCGGGTCGTCAAAGATCGTGCCCAGCGATAGATCGTTTACGGAACTGTCATAGTTTGTGCGCGTTGCGGAGAGATCGCAGTATTGACCCAGACTCCATGCCGCCGCCACCGAAGCCGCGACGTTCCCGCTGTATTTCCACTGCGTAGTCGCAACGTCGTGCGAACGAAGATTGGATACGGCGATACCGCTTTCAAAACGAGTATCGGACAAAATTTCGCGCCCTTGCGGCAACGGATCGCCGTTATCGCCAGTATCAGAGGGAACGCAGGCACACAAGGCACACACGCACAGCATCGCGGCAATGCCGCAGGACAACATTTTTTTGATCATCTTTTCCTCCTTATCCCGAATGCTTTTACATTTTGATCGCGCCGCTCGTAAGTCCGCTGATAAATTGCTTCGATGTGAAGAAAAACACTACGATGAGCGGAATGCTGACGATCACATACGCCGCAAGCGGAACGCCCATTCCGAGCGATTCGTTGCCGTAGCTGTTTGTCAGCTCCATGATGCCGACACTGATTGTATAATATTCCTCTTTGTTTATCAGAACGAGGCGCGGCCAAACCAGATCGTTCCATGCCGTCATCAGCGATGTCAGTCCCATTGTGCAGAGTATGGGAACGCTCAGCGGAAGAGCAATGATCCAATACCTGCGCACATTGGATGCTCCGTCAAGCGCCGCCGCTTCATACAGATCGCTCGGTATTCCGGAAAAGAAAGTGCGAAGCAGAAAGATCCCGAACGGGAGCGACGACGCGATCGTCGGAAGAATCACGCCCGCAAAAGACCCCATCAACCCGAAGGTGTTGATCATCGCATACTGCGGAATGAGCGAAAGTATTCCCGGTATCATCATCAGGGCAAGAATGAGCATGAACAGCACTTCTTTCCCTTTAAAATTGTAACGGCTGAATCCGTATGCCGCCATAGACGTAAGGGCAAGAGAACCGAAAATTTCAATGACGGCGACGATCACGGTATTCACAATGTAGCTGCGCACGGATAGCCATGCAAACTGATAAAAATTCGTGTAAAACTCGACAGGCCAGCCGATCGTATTCGTCATATAATCATGCGGCGTTTTAAAGCTGTTGATGATCATAATGTAAAACGGAAACAGGCACAGAATCAACAAAATCATCAGCAGAGTGTTGAGAATGACCTGTCCGTAATTGCGCTTTAGCCAGGAGGAAAATACAAATTTCCTCCCTTTCAGCACCTCTGAACGCATCACTCCACCTCCGTTTTGATAAACTTGTTGTTGATAATCGTAACGATGAGGATCGCAACAAAAAGAATAAACCCCACCGCACAGGCATACCCGTAACGAGAATTGTTCATCGCCTGCATATACAGATAATAACCGGGAACCATCGAAGGGTAATTCAATCCGGGGCCTCCGTTGGTGATCGCATATTGAATCGTATAATTCTGTATGCCTCCGATCAACCCCATAATGATAAAATATTTGATTTGCCCTTTTATCAAAGGAAGGTCAATATAGAATACCCTGCCGAACGTAGAAATTCCGTCCAGCCGGGAAGCCTCGATAATCTCTTCGGAAATCCCGTTCAATCCGGCCAGATAGATCAGAAAACTTGTTCCGCCTACCCACGGAAATCCGTACACGAAGATAGACAAAATAACGGTACTTTCCTGATAAAACCACCCTATCGGCTCAACGCCAAACAGACCGAGTATAACGTTTGCAACGCTCGACGGACTGCCCGAAAGAATGACTTTACCCCACAACATCAGCGTTACGATACCGGGCACCAGCGCCGGCAACACAAACATAAAGCGATAAAAGGCTGACATCTTGCTCGACCGCAGGCTGTAAATCATCTCCGCATGCAGGATCGTCATCACGTTGCCGATCAGCATACATCCGACCGTCGTGATGATCATTGTCAGACAAGAACGCCAAAACAGTGAATCGCTCAAAACCCCCGTAAAATTCTTAAACCCTATGAACGAGGCGTTCGTGCCATCCCAGTCGGTAAATGCGTGGATGAGCGCCGATACGGGAGGATAATAACTGAAAACAAGCATCATCGCAAAGGCAGGCAGTATCCACACGACACCCCAGTACGGGCGTAAATTCTTTTTGCTGAAAAATTTCACGCTTCCGCCTTGCCCCTGCGGTACTTCACGCACCTCTTCCTTGCCGTTCACCATTGTTTGCATAAATACACCACCTATGTCAGCTCAAACTGTTGACCGTATCTTCATAGGTCGGCCACTTGCTTACATCCCACGAATTCTGTGTATAAAGCGTATTCGCCGCATTCTGGAAGTTCTGTACAAGACCGGTAAGCAGACTCGCAATCTCTTCGTCCGTCGCGGTAACAAAGGCGATATTGGTCAGATAAACTCTGTCATAATACTCTTTGTTCATGTTTCCGCCTGCACTGACCGCCGCCCATGCAAGAGATTTCTCGTTCGTTTTGTCCTGATTGTAGTCGTTACCAAGAGCCGTAAAGAAATTGTAATCGGAATTCCCCGAAAGAGGAATGGAAAAACCCTTATCGTTGATCAGCCGGTCGTTATTCTCGTAACATGTAACGAATTGCAGAAAATCAACGCAGGCAGCCACAGCGTCGTCGCCCTTGTTCATCGCCGTGCAGGTAACCGCCCAACCGCTCGAATATCCCGAAAAACCGCGGCGCACATAATTATTGTCGGGATTTTCCGTGGTGTAATATTCGTTCGCCGCTTCGTCGGCTGGTTGATTTTCAATGATGGGATAGGAGAATACACCGATTTCAAAATCGTCGCCGACCGCGTCCACGATGGTCCGGATATCCCCGCCCGTAACTTCTATCATCGCAAGATTTCCCTGCACAAATTGCTGCTCGGCATAATAACTTTCAAAATTGGTGGGGAAATATTTGCTCTTGAGCCGTATCAGACGAGCTACTTCGTACATCTTCTCATCGTCGGGAGAATACAGCTTGTTCCCATCTTTATCTTTCGTCATATACGCGCGGACAAATTCTTCCGCATCAACCACGCCGTTGGGATTGATCACGTCATAGTACGGTATCATCTCCGCGTAAATGGCCGATTCGATGGTCCCGTTATACCACGGATAAATAAAATTATAAGGCGTAAGATAATTGCTCGTTGCGGGATCGCCGCGCCCCTGCTCGACGCCGTAGGCGTGTATGGCATCCTGTGCCTCCATAAACTCTTTGAACGTTTCCGGCGCCTCCGTAACGCCCGCCGCATCGAAAATTGTCTTGTTGTAAAGAATACCGATCGGATTGAGCTCGATTTCTGCCGTGTACTTCCTTCCGTTGGACGCATATGTAGTATTGAACTCTTCCTCCGAATAGAGATCTTTCCACTTTACGCTACCCGCTTCCCCTTCTTTGCTGTACGGATTCGGTTGTTCGAAATAATCAGTAAGATCGACGAACCAATTCTTGGTCAGATCTTCCGAGCCCGTCGCAAGATAGTACAAAATATCGGGAGCCGTCCCCTGGTTGAGCGCGGGAACCATCGTCTCGCGATCATTGTTAATGCTAGATTTCGCAATCGTGAAATAATATCCGGAATCAGGATGCGAATCGTTCCATTCGTTCGCAAGCGTTTCAAGAGTGTTGTACGGATACGGATTTGCATAAGGATCATAAATCATTGAACTGGATGAATTAAAGTTTGCATTTTGCCCGCCACCGTCAATAACTAGTTCAACGCGATCGGCATAATTACCGCTGCCTCCCTTATCGCCGCAGGCTGTCATCATAAGTATACTTGAAATAAGTATAACAACGCCTAATAACACACTCAAAAACTTTTTCATTTAATTCCTCCTTAATCTTATCAAAATTTACAATTTTTTTTACTTGTGTGCATTTATACTAACCCCTGAAACACTATGTGTCAATATG